>Ga0207996_1000030_pt1 | contig 131686 bp, 107 predicted proteins | sample AntAceMetag02UKG_FD_184773 | JGI IMG/M metagenome (GOLD analysis project Ga0207996, IMG submission 184773) | Saline lake microbial communities from Ace Lake, Antarctica - Antarctic Ace Lake Metagenome 02UKG (SPAdes) (version 2) | ecosystem: Environmental > Aquatic > Non-marine Saline and...
CCGTTTTTGTTGTAACGTGTTGTGGTTATCATGTTTACAGCATATCATAAACGGAGGGAATTACAAGAAAACAATTTATGTAAATTGTTTAAATATAAAGACTTATGCGTTTTGCATAAGGCATAAAGATAAGTAACTGAGGGGGCTGAGTTTAATGAAGGTTTTATTGCTGGGATCAGCTTTGCTTTTTGTCGCTTTTTTTTTGCATGTGTTACTATGGAATATTAGGATTCCCAAGCATCAAGTGAGATCATTGTTGGTTCTGTTTTTCTTCACACTGATTTTTGGTCTGTTTGCAATATTTTTAATTTCTAGTATGCAGATTCCCGATATATTTATTATTACAAGGATGTCTGTGTATCTTCATGTCTGTTTTTTTTATGTTTCCGTAGTTTTAGTATATATCGTTACCTATCCAGCAATAGAGGTTGATAGTCCTTCTCTTGTTATCATTATGAGTGTCGCGCATGCGCGGGCAGATGGGTTAGCTAAGGATAAGTTATATACATTGTTAACAAATGATGTTTTGGTTAAACCTCGAGTCGATGATCTTATTTTTGAAGATATGCTTACTCTTGATGGTGATAGGCTAAGGATCACCAAAAAGGGGAGTATGTTTATTCGTATATTTGTTATGTATCGAAAAATAATGAATCTTAATCAGAGTAATGGGTAAAGTTAGTATGGATTATTTGATAATAGTTATCCCCATAATAGGTTTAGTGGTCAATGTATGTGTGCAACTGCTCAGTTTTAGGTGTATTCGTAGTGTTGCTTTGTTAAAATCAGTTTACTTAGGTTTTACAATTGGATATATATGTTTACTAACAATGGTGTTTTATTGGTGTGTTTCCTCGCGGAATGACTATTTTTATATTGTCACAAATAGTGTTATCTATACATCATTAGGCTATTGTTATTTTAATTTTATTTGTTTAGGTCAAACGGGACGCAGAATAAGAATTCTAGACGAATTATCTAATGAGTCTAACGGACTTACTTTGGATGCATTGCTGGAAAGATATAATGCGAGAGATGTTATTGATAACAGAATTAATAGATTGCTCAATAATGGACAGATTATATGTAGGCAGGGCAAGTATTTTATCGGAAAACCAATGGTTCTAAATATGTCTAAGCTTATATTGATGCTTAAACTTTTAATTCAAGGGAAAAAAAGTGAGTTTGACAGATAGTGATGGACGGTAAATAAATGATTCTCATTAATTCTTCACCTAAAAATGCATTAAAAATATTTCAGCCATTTTTGCCTATATACATTCCCATTGGAATAGGTTGTTTAGCAACACATGCTAAAAAAAATGGAGTGCGAACTCTTGTAGTTGACGAGCAGGTTGAAGATGATGCATTTGCTTTGATTCAAACAAACATTAAGAATTTTAAAAAGCCCTATATATTCGGTTTTAGTGTTTTAACGGCAGGATTAAAAAGTGCATTAGCTTTAGCTGCTAAATTAAAAAGAAACTATCCTGATTCAATAAATATATTTGGAGGGATACATCCGACTGCAATGCCTGACGAGATTATGCAATTTAATTGTGTTGATTATGTAGTTCGGGGAGAGGGTGAAATAAATATAGTTAATTTATACAATGCAATTAAGAATGGAGACGATATATCATCTATTCCTAGTTTATCTTTTAGGAAAGACGGAAAGATTGTTCACAACCCTATCAGTTGTGTTCATGATAATGAATATATTAATTATCCTTTTCCGTATCATTTGTTCGCTAAAAACAAGCATAAGTATGATTTCGGTTTTGTTATTAGTTCAAGGGGCTGTCCCTATGAATGTATTTTCTGTAGTAATAGAGTTACCACTGGGAAAAGATATTACTTTAAAAGCCCGGAAGTTATAATCGATGAGCTTAATACACTTTACCATAAGTATAATCAAAGACACATACAGTTTCTTGATGATAATTTTCTAGTAAATAAGGAGAGGGTGTATGTACTCTTGGAATATATAAGAAAGAGCAGCCTTGATAAGAAAATGGTATTTAATTTTCAGTCGCGTGGGGACAACACAGACTACAAACTTATGGAAGAATTATATAGAACTGGATTTAAAAATGTATTTTTTGGCCTCGAAACAGCTTCCGAAGAAATAATGAAGACCATTAAAAAAGGCGAAACAGTTGCCCAATGCATAGATGCCGTTAATATGGCTAAAAAAATAGGTTTTCATGTGAGTGCGACGTTTATTTATGGTCTCCCCGGTGATACTCATAAGGACAGAATGGATTGTGTGAGGCTTTGCAAAGACCTGAAGTTGGATTTGGTTCGTTTTAACAATGCAACGCCATATCCAGGGACTGAATTATACGATATAGCGAAGAACACCAAAAGGTTATATGTACAGGGGATGTATGAGAATTTTAATTCAGTGTCGACCTTTATAGAGAATCCATTTAAAAAGATTCCTTTTTCCTACGTTCCTGAAAATAACACTGAAGAGGAAATAAGAGGCGATATTCTCTATAGTTATTTCAAATATTATATGGATATAAATAAAATCAGAGCGATTTTTGAGAAGCCCGAACAAAATGAAGGGTGGTTTAACGCAGGGGAAAAGGTTACGGAGGTCGTTGCTAAGATTCCATCGTTATGTGTGCTTGGATTCATGATGTTTATAAAATATATCCAGTTATTTTATTTTCGCTACATGAAAAAGACTATAGGGTCGTTTGTTGAAAGATTGCGGTAGGTATCAAAATAGCTAATAGTGACAACTGATATTATTCATTGAAAATATTAAGAACGGAGAAAACGTGTCTGTCCTCAGCAATAAATACGGCAAACAGCTATTAGAAAGCAATTCACCTACGGTAGTTGATAGAGCCTCTATTTTCTTTCTGTTTGTCATTTTTACTCTATTTTATTTCTTTTATGGCGGAAAATATTTTATTGGGGATAGTGGATTATGCTATTCAGCTTTTGCGTCTCTTTGTACGAGATTAGAATATGTTAATATATTTGATTATATCAAAGGGTATAAAGAATGGGGTCCAATTGATTATGACACCTTGGTATATGCGCAAGAATTGGTAAAAACCTTCAGGTATGATGCTTTGATTGCCCATCCAATATTCCTGCCGTTAGAAATATTAGGATATAATCTTTTACATGTATTTGTTCCCCATATCCAATACATGGTATCCAGTCAAGTCACCATGTCTCTGGTAAGTGCTTTGGGAGTAGTATGGTTCTATCAGATTATGAAAATATCTGGTAAAAGCACGCTTATATCAATTATTGGAGCATCAATCCTCGGATTATCGTTCATATATCGTAATAACGCAGAGGGTGATACGGGTATCTTGAGTTATATTGCACTTATTATGGTTCTAAGAGTTCACTTTAAATATATCAGTGGAGGCAGAACTATCCTTAATACGATATGGTACGGAGTGTGTTTTTCTTTTTCACTTCTTCTCTACAATAGTCCATTGGTTTTACTTCCGGGCCTTTTTGTAAGTTATCTTATGGTAGAAAAAGACTTTAAGAAGGTGGTGCAATTTGTGGTTGTATCTTTTTTTGTTGTATTATTTTGTACTAATTACTTCTATACAATTATTTTTAAATATATCGACTCAGTATTTTATAGCGGAAACATATATGGCTTTCAGTGCAAAGATTTCTGGGAGAATATGGCGTATGTCTTCCATTTTATGGGGGCGCACGGAGGATTGAAAGGAGGTATCATTCTTGTAGGTTACAATTTGTTCTATAATGTAACCCAATTACTCATTTTAGCGCCAAAGGTACTATCTTTTCCAATTGGCGTGCTCATAATATATTGTATGGCATCAATTACGATGGTAAAGATCAAAAAAGATAATGACAAATATTTTACCACTATTATTACAATATTATTTTTTCTACTTTTGTATATATTTGGTGCTGGTGTGTATCATGTAAAACAGGTGTCAGTGATATTTCCTTTTGTTGTCTATGTAATTTCAGAAGGAATATCTGTTAAATCAAAGGGACTGTTCGCGGGTTTCTTTAATATACGAATGACGAACATACTTATTGCAGTTTATTCTTTTGTTTTGATCGGTGGCATTGTATTTGATAGTTTTTATCCATTTAAAGGAGCTAATGCCTATTATAATTGGAATCCTCCTCAGGACAAAATGCTACTTAGTCAGGATTTTTATGATACATTGAATGCAAAACTGAAAAGGAATTCAATAATATTGTATGATTATTCCTATGTAGGTGATACGTTAGGTAACGATATATCAATAAAGACAGATCTTTTAAGTCCCTGTAATGGTAATTTCTGCCATCTGTGGATGGCTGGAAATTTTAGTCCTTTCTTTCTTGAGTATTTTATGGAAATTAATAATCCCAGGGAGTTTTATATGTTATCATCGCAAGGGGATACAGAGTTTATATTAGTTCCAAAGGATAAATATTTGAGCGAATATCTTTTATTTGAAAGGCAATTTGATTACGAAAAAAAATGGTATATTTATAAATATGATGGTAAAGTTATAAATAAGCAGAACGTATTTATCATTTTTAATAGAGAACATGGCTCCCTTCCAACTAATTCACTATATTCTATGCAAGATTTATACTGGAAACGGGGTGTGTATAAAAATAAAAAAACATTGGCATTAGTCCCTGTCGAAGATGATGTCATAGGTAATAATAGATATAGAAAGTCAAAAAGCCTTGTATACTGGTAGTGTGAAAATGAGAAAAGATTACATTATATGAAAATTGCAATTCTAATAGATCAACTTATACCTGGTGGGGTGCAAAAGATTGCTGTCAAGGAAGTGCAATATTTAAGACTAATGGGTGTTGATGCAACCCTTCTCGTTATTATGAGAGTGAAGGATCAGGAAAAATATATTTCAATGCTTGAAGGTGTCCCCTGTGAGTATATTTCAGATCGTTATCCGAAATATTTACGACGTACAATAAAACTTCCAGTGTTTCATTTCTTATCAACTTTGCATTTGCTCAGTCCTTATTTAGCTCCACGATATATTAATAAAAATGAATATGACTGCATAATGAGTCATAATACCACAACCTGTCTTACTGCTCAGATGTTGTGGCGAAAAAAGAAAATACCATATATTGCCTTTGTGTGGGATCCTATGAACTATATTTTAACGAAAGTGTATTCACGCACACTTTTGCGCGGTTTGTTTCCATTTCTCTCTCCATTTGTCAGGAAAATTGAATATTCTTTCTTGCGCGATGCAACACTTGTATTAACTGGATCTAATGTGCATTCTGAGTTTTTACATAAAAAACACGATATAGATTCCGAAATACTATACCCTGGGTGTGTTTTTTCCAAAAAGATACCAGAAAAGAGAGGCGATCATATGCTTGCGCTTACCAGGTGGGATAATGATAAGAAACCACATATGCTACTTGATTTGATTAGAAATCTTCCGGACGCGAAATTGATGATGGTAGGAACATGGACAAAAAAAGATGATTATAAGGAGTTCTTACTGAATATTCAGAAATACAATCTACAGGATAGAGTGAAAATTATCGATAGTTTCGGAGATAATACACTTTCTGATTTTGGACGCGAAGCAAGGTTTTTTATACATCCCAATTTTGAAGCTTTTGGCATGGGTGCGTTAGAACTTGCTGCACATGGTTGTCCAATGATAATCCCAAAGGGCTCCGGTGTTGGTGAAATATTTCAAAACGATGTACATGGGTTATTTCCCGAAAAAGAAAATTATGATCAATTTGAAATTGCAGTTACAAAACTGTTGAATGATGAAAGGTGCGCATACGAAATGGGGCGTTCTGCTTGGAAAAGGGCCAAAGAATATTCATGGGAAAATCATGCACGATGTTTACTTAACTATATAAAGAAGGCTGTTGTATGAAAGTATTTATTACCGGCGGAGCTGGGTTTGTGGGAAGTCATGTAGTCGATAGACTTATTGGCGAAAACGAGATAGTCGTTTATGACAATCTCTCTTCAGGGGAAAGATCTTTTATCCAAAAACATGAGGGTTCTAAAAATTTCACCTTTATTGAAGGTGATTTAATAGACAGACCTCTTCTTGAAAAATCAATAAAAGGATCCGATGCTGTCTATCATTTTGCCGCAAATCCTGATATACGCTATGGCATAGAGTATACTGACACTGATTTAACACAAGGGACAATAGCTACATATAATGTACTAGAGGCAATGCGGCTTGCAGATGTGAAGAAAATTATTTTTTCTTCAAGTTCAGTGGTGTATGGAGAACCACATCAGTTTCCTACTTCTGAAGACTATGGTCCTATGTTGCCTATATCGCTTTATGGGGCAAGTAAACTTGCTTGCGAAGGTCTTATTACGTCCTTTAGCCATACATTTGGTATTACATCATGGATTTTTCGTTTTGCAAATATAATTGGAAAGAGGCAAACGCACGGTCTTCTCGTTGATTTAATTGCAAAACTGGATAAAAATAAAACCGTGTTACCAGTGCTTGGTGACGGTTTGCAGGAAAAATCATATTTGTATATCGATGATTGCATTGATGGAATTTTGTATGCTGTTGGACATGCAAATGAATCTATGAATGTTTATAATTTAAGCGCAGGCGACCAAATATCCGTTAGTGAGATTGTTTCAATATTTGCCAAAAAGTACACTGAAATGACTCATAGTCAATTTGAGATATCATATGAGAATAAATCCCGTGGGTGGCAAGGTGATGTTGTTAAGGTAAAACTTGATGCTGCGAAAATTAATTCACTAGGGTGGAGCGCTCGATACTCATCTAAAAGAGCTATAGAGAAAACGGTTGAGGATCTTTTGGGAGGAGCATAGTGCAGGTAATTATTCTCGCGGGTGGGGTAGGAACAAGACTTAGACCACTGACACATACGATTCCAAAATCAATGGTGCCAATACATGGTAAGCCTTTTCTTGCACATAGTATTGAAATGGTACAAAAACAGGGTTTTACTGATATTGTCCTCAGTGTAGGGTATTTAGGAGGACAGATAGAAGACTATTTTGGTGACGGGAAGTCATATGGAGTTAATATACGTTATTCGCGTGAGAAAACACCGCTCGGTACGGGTGGAGCGCTTTTACGTGCAGGGCAATACCTGGAAAAAGAATCTTTTGTATTAAATGGCGATACATATCTCGATGTTGACTATAAAAATATTATAGAATTTTATAGAAAACATGGTGAAAAAGCGGTGATGGTTGTGTATAATAATGCACTTAAATTAGCTGACAACAATGTGTTAATGCGCGAAGGGGATATGGTCCAGTCTTATGATGTGACTACTGAGAGTGACTTTATAGATGCAGGCGTATATATTTTTAACAAGGATGACTTGCCTGAGGACAAAACTGAGGAAGCCATATCTCTCAAGAAAGCAGTTATTGATCCACTCATTACAAATAAATGTCTCCTAGGGTACAAGACAGATAAGCGATATTATGATATTGGGACGAAAGAACGAATAGAAGTTTTTGAAAATGAGGTACTTCAATGATTATATCTCGAACCCCTTTACGGATAAGTTTTGCCGGTGGGGGAACTGATTTTAAGGATTATTATAGGAAAAGCGGTGGGGCTGTTGTCAGTACCTCAATTGATAAATATGTCTACATAACAGTGAATAAGAAGTTTGACCAAAGGATCCGTGTAAGCTATTCGAAGACCGAGATAACCGATAGGGTATCTCAACTGCAGCATGATTTGGTTCGAGAATGTTTAAGATATCTGAAGATTAAGGGTGGAGTGGAAATAACATCTATAGCTGACATTCCGTCGGAGGGAACCGGTCTTGGATCATCAAGTGCTTTCACTGTAGGGTTATTGAATTCTCTGCACGCTTATCAGGGAAAACATGTTTCTGCAAAAAGACTTGCTGAAGATGCATGTAGAATAGAGATTGATGTTGTAAAAGAACCGATTGGAAAACAGGATCAATACATTGCTGCGTATGGAGGGTTGCAATATATTGAATTTAAACCCGATGGACATGTGTATGTCGATCCGATTATTTGCAGTAAAAGAACAAAAAAGAAACTTAATGATAATTTGATAATGTTTTATTTAGATATTACGCGTAAAGCAAACACTATCCTTGCGGGGCAAAAACGAAATATACCTCATACGTATAAGACACTTGATGCAATGAGGGATTTGACAGTCAAAATACGAAAAGCGCTTATCAATAACGCTATCGATGAGTTCGGATCAATATTGCATGAAGGGTGGTTGCTTAAGAAAAAGCTCGCTCAAGGGGTATCGAATCCTTCAATTGATAAATACTATGAAAAAGCTATTAAAAACGGTGCATTAGGAGGGAAGGTGCTTGGAGCTGGTGGAGGCGGTTTTCTGCTTTTTTATTGTCCGAAGAATAAGCAGAACAAGGTACGCAGTGCGCTTAAGAATCTCAAAGAGATGAATATAAATTTTGAACCTCAAGGAGGTAAGATTATTTATGTGGAAGAATAAAAATAATATCGGTTTATTTGCAAAAGAGTATTTCAATGAACTAGTTGAAGCATTTAATTTAATCCCTGAAAATGGTTTTGATGAGATTGTGAATATGCTTCAGTCTGTATATAAAAGTGGCAAGCACGTATTTCTTATCGGAAATGGTGGAAGTGCGGCTACTGCATCACATTTTGCCAATGATTTATCGAAAGGGACTATGTGTGACGGTAAAAAACGATTCAAGGCATTTTCTTTAACAGATAATATTCCACTGGTTACTGCATGGGCAAATGATGCTAATTTTGAAAAGATATTTGTTGAGCAACTTTATAATCTTTTTCAAAAAGGTGATATCGTTATTGCTATAACAGGATCCGGGAACTCGCCAAATATATTAAAGGCTGTTGAATTTGCGAATTCTAAAGGTGGGACAACTTTTGGTTTTATTGGTTTTGAAGGGGGTAAGCTAAAGGATATTGTTCAGAAGAGTATAATAGTAGAATCTAATAAGCAGGAAATAATAGAAGACATTCATTTAATATTAGAGCATATCATATGTAAATACCTTAAATTTAGATTGGAAGAAAGTTCATGAATAAAAAGTCTATTTTGATGATATGCCCTTTTGCGAGTCCTAATATTGGGGGGGTGGAAGCTCATCTTGATAAGCTTATAAATAAACTACTTAAGTTAGATTTTAAAGTGAATCTAGTTGCTTACCAACCTTTAACAACAAAGGCAAAAGGTCCTGCTATTGAAAAAAAAGGAAATCTCGAAATATATCGTGTTCAATGGTTTGGTTATAATCTTTTTCATAAATTAGAGCCTTACTTTTTTGCAACATTCTTTTATCTTTTCCCGGGATTGTTCCTGAAAAGTTTATTTATTTATTTAAAAAAACATAATGATATTGATGTGATTCATGCTCATGGTCTTACGGGTGCTCTTATAGCAAAAATATTAAAGAAGATTCATAAAAAAAGAACGGTTGTAAGTACTCATGCAGTATATAATTTTGAGAAAAGAAACTTATTGTCTGTTCTAGTTAAGTTTATCTTGAAGGATTTTGATAAGGTACTAGCTGTTGGAGAGACGTCTAAAGAAGAACTCAAATATATTGGTATTCCTGAGGAAAAACTTGAGATTCATCCCAATTGGATTGATCTAAATAGATTTGTTCCTCTTGATAAAATAAAATGCAGAGAGCATCTTGGATTTGATAAAAATGCTTTTATTGTCTTTTATCTTGGTAGATTAATAGACTTGAAGGGAGTCAATGTTTTATTGGATGTTGCAAAAGAAGTAATTCCTGATATTAATTTTGTTTTTGCTGGTGATGGCCCTTTATCTGAAGCTATCAAGGATGTTGAAAAAAAATGTGATAATATATTCTTTAGAGGAAAAGTAGATGCTGTTGATATTGTTATGTATTATAATTTAGCGGATATTTTTGTTCTTCCATCTCAATATAATGAAGGTTTTGCAACTGTGATACTAGAATCGATTGCTTGTGGTGTTCCGGTATTAGTAACTAATAAGGGATGTGTTCCATGGTATGTTGATTCAAGTGTTGGCGATGTAATAGATCCTACAAAAGAGAATATAAAAGGGAAAATATTATATTATTGTAATAATCCGGATAAATTAAAAGATAAAGCTTCTTTATGTCGTGAATATGCTAAAAATAAATTCAGTGAAAAGAATTTTGAAGTTATATTGAAAAGCTATGATGAATAAAAATCAAGAATTTAAATTAAATCAAATTTTATCTAAGGTTGGCGATACTTCATTCAGAAGAAGAGTTATGAAAATTCTGGAGTATCTTGATATAAAACCTGGCGATAGAATTTTAGATTGTGGTTGTGGTGAAGGGTTTTACACAATGATAATCAAGGAGCTTTATGGATCCGAATGCGATCTAATATCAATGGATATGGATTTTGAGTTAGTAAAAAAAGCAAGTTCCTGGTTAAATGATAAAACGGAAAAGAAATTTTATATAGCTGATGTTGGAAAACTGCCTTTTAAAAATAGTGTGTTTGATAAAATAATTTTTAGTGAAGTTTTGGAGCATGTCGAAGATGATGAGCATGTTCTTGTAGAAATAAAAAGAGTATTTAAAGATTCAGGCACGATTGCTGTTACAGTTCCAAATCATAATTATCCGCTATTGTGGGATCCATTTAACAAAATTCGTGAGAGCTTAGGGTTAGGCCACTTTAGTCCAGATAATGGATTTTGGGGTGGATTATGGGCTATGCATTTGAGATTGTATTATTTGCAAGATATAATTAAGTTGATTGAATCAGTTGGTTTTAAAGTGAATGATAAAAGCATGATAACTCATTATTGTTTGCCTTTTAATCATAATATTCTTTATGTTGGGAAAAGGCTTGGAAGTTTTATGCCAATTCCAAAGTCTTTGTCTGAATCAATGGAAAAATTTGAATGGAAAACAAAACAAGATAGTGTTTTTTATCGTTTCATACAATTTTGTATGAAAATAATTAATATTATTGATAAAAAAAATGATAAGGCAGAAAAAGATTATAATAAAAGTTCAGTATGTATTGCGTGTAAAGTATTAAAACAATAGCATTATATATGGAGTAATATGAAAAAAGATTATATACATAGAGAACGTTGGTTACAGGCGCAAGATATAGAGAAGGTATTTTGGAATAGAGCGAATTTTAGGGATAATGAATATGAAGAAATAGATATTAAATATTCAAGGATATTTAAATTAATTGAAGAAAAATATAATTTTACAGATTCTACAAAAATATTAGATCTTGGTTGTGGAGCAACATGTCCATCAACAATATTTAAAATAGGTGTAAAATATGGTGTTGATCCATTGGTAGACTGTTTTTTAGATGAAGATAAAATAAAATTAAAAAATAAGATAGAATTGAGAAAAGGAGATGGAGAAAATATTCCATTTGAAGATAAATTATTTGATGTTGTGTTATGTAGAAATGCTTTAGATCATATGGATAATATATGTAGGGTGATGCAAGAGGTAGCTAGAGTAACTAAAGATGATGGTTTAGTGATTTTATCAGTATACACCTATACAAAGTTTATTGCTTTCTTGAAAATAACCAGCGAATTTATTCCTTTTTTGAGAAATGTTGAACATCCTCATACATTTACTCCAGAAAATTTCATAAAATTTTGCGAGAAATATTTCAAAATATTAGAAACAAGCGTGGTGTTTGAGGGGAAGAATTCAATCGATTATGGTAAAATTAATACAGAACTCAACGTTCCTTTTTTACACAAAGTTTTTGCTTGGGTTAATAAAAGTGTATTTATGAACAAATGGTTTTTAAAAGAGTATTTAATTATTAGTAAGAAATGAGATTATTATGAATAATAAAAAAATTGTTTTGTTTCATCCAAATCCGTTTTCAGCAACAAGACCTTATTATGGGGCTCCTCTAGGTGTTTTAGCCATTTCTCGATTGTTATATAAAGAAGGGTACGATATTAAGGTTGTTCATCCTATAACTCATAAGCAATTTAAGCAGGTTGTTGTTGAAGAATGTAAAGATGCAATATGTTTAGGTATTTCAAGTATTACGGGATATCAAATATTTGAGGGAAGAGATGTTGCAAAAGCAGTTAAAGAAAGATATCCAAATTTGCCTATTATTTGGGGTGGATGGCATCCTTCAATTTTACCTTTAGAAACAATAAAAGATGAAACAGTAGATATTGTTGTTAAGGGGCAGGGGGAATGGACCTTTCCTGAATTAGTAAAATGTATAGAAAATAATGGAGATAAAAAAGATATTTTAGGTATTGTTTATAAGGAAAATGGAAATGTTATAGAAAATTCTGAAAGACCAATTCAAAATCTGAATGATCTGCCTCCAATTCCATATGATCTAATTTCAGATATAGAAAAATTTATAGTTAAACAGGAATATGGAAATCGATCTTTAAATTATTATACAAGTATGGGATGTCCTCATAGATGTGGTTTTTGTGTTGAAGAGATAGTTACTAAAAGAAAATGGGTATCTCTTTCTGCTGATAATATTGTTGCTGAACTTGAGGAAATGAAAGAAAAGTATAATATTGATTCTGTTGCAATAATTGATAGTAATTTTTTTACGGACCGAGATCGTGTTAAGAAGATGTGCGAGTTAATGATAGAAAGAAAAGTAAATATGATTTGGGGTAATGTAAATGGGAGAACTACAACCTTAACTAAATATTATGACGACGATTTGTGGGCATTGATGAAACTCAGTGGTCTTGGGTGCGTTTTGACAGGCGCTGAATCTGCGGATCAAGAAACACTTGATTATATGAATAAAGATATTAATGCTGATGATGTCTTGAAATTAGCTCAATATTGCAATAAATATGATATAAAATTGTTATGTTCTTATCTGGTGGGATTTCCATGGTCAAAAGATCCGTTGATTTGCCAAAGAAAGGTTCAGGATGAAATAACAGTTTCATTAGTTCAAATAAAAAAACTTTTCCGTATATTTTCTCGTATTCGATTTATGTTTGCTCTATATTTACCTTATCCTAGTACGACTTTATTTGATGCTTCTAAATCATTAGGAATTGAAATACCAACAAGTTTTGCCGGGTGGAGTAATTTTTTAATTGCCGCAGAGGATGCAACTAAATTAAAAGTGAGGCAGACGTGGATTAATAAAAAACAAGCTAGATTAGTGTTAATTCTATCTACCTATTTTTTCTTTTTTCTTGATCCTGATTCCTATGATCTGGTAGGAAATAAGATTAAAAGTAAAATTTATAAGTTAGTGTATTTTATTGGTTTTTATTTGTTCAAGTTTATTGTGCTTTTGAGATGGAAATTAAACTTTTATACATTCCCATTTGATTTTTATATTTATAATTTTCTTCGTAAGTATTCTGGTCTAGGGTGAGAACTCTTTATTTATGAATATATTATTTATTAATATTGCAACAGATGATACCTATCCAACAGGTATTGGGGCTATATCTGCGTTTTTAAAAAAATATGGCCACAAAACTCAATTAATTAATCTTGTAGCTAAAGATTCCGCAATTACTAAAATCCAATATAATATTATTAAGGAAGAAATTAGTTTATCTAAACCAAAAATTGTAGGGTTTACAGTTTTTGAAACAGGTCTTAATTGGGTAAATCAAATAAGTGATTTTATAAAAAAAATAGACAACACAATAAAAATAATAGCCGGAGGGTATTATCCTACTCTTGCTCCTAATGATGTAATCATGTGTCCATCTATTGATATTATTTGCAGGGGGGAAGGGGAGCAGTCATTATTGGAGTTAGTAAATAATCTTGAAAATGGTAATGATATTAAAAAAATAAATAATTTGTGGGTTAAGGAAAATGGAGAAATATTTAAAAATGAAATTAGGCCATTAATAGAAAACATTGATGGTCTTCCATTTTGGGATAGGGAAATGTTTGATTATCAGTCTCATATTGATCATTCTGGGAAAGGTAATAGAAATGTAAAAGTAATGGCAAGTAGGGGATGTCCATATAAATGTACGTATTGCTCAAATTTTTATTTTAAAGAGCTTTATCCTAACAAAGAGAAATATTTAAGGATTAGAAGTGTTGATAATGTAATTTCAGAATTAATAAATCTGAAAGATAATTTAAAATTCGATTATTTTGGTTTTCATGATGATAATTTAACTTTATTCCAGTCTTGGTTAAAAGAATTTAGTATTAAATATCGACAGAATATTAAAATGCCATTTTATTGTGCTGCAAGAGTTGAAACCTGCTCTGACGAAAATTTAGATTATTTGAAAGAAGCGGGTTGTTTTATGGTATTAGTCGGAATTGAATCAGGAGATGAAAAATTTAGAAAAGAAAAAATGAATCGAAATATGTCCAATGAATTAATAGTCAATGCATGTAAAAAAATTAAAGAGCGAAATATGAATGTATGGACATTTAATATGCTTGGTATGCCGGGTGAGACAAAATTTAGTCTTATTAAAACAATATTTCTTAATTGGAAAATTGGTCCTGATTTTGCGATGACAACAATATATTATCCATTTAAGGGTACAGAAATGGGAGACTATTGTTATAAGCTAGGAATTGTAAATGATGTAAAGAAGCGTTTGGTTGGTTCATATGCCAATAATACGATATTGAATCACCCTCATATAACCGGTTTTGAAATGAAAATTGCTAAATATCTAACGACATTATCAGCAATAAGAAGTCGATATTTTTTTAAAGAAGTTAAAGAACGTATTAAGAAACTTATACGGAATCGATAAGTAATGAATAATAATGAAAATACGGTGATATCTTTTGTTGCTTCTCAACTTTTATTTGAATCTGCAGGAACTGGTGGCGACATTGTTTTTTGTAAAGTAGCTGCAAATGCTGTAGACTACAGTAATGAAGTTAATATAATTGCTCCAATATATTTCAAAGAAAAGTTTGCATCAAAAAAAATTAAAATCAGACATTTATCTTTGGGAAAATTAGATTCTTTATTTTATTCGTGTCGATACCCTATATTAGTTCCATTAGTATACTTTTATAGAATATTTACAACTTTAAAGTCTCTAAATAATATTAAATCGAAAATTATTTTTACATCTGGAGATTTTATTTGTAATACTGGTGCAGTTTTTTTACATAAAATATTTGGTAGAAAGAGAACAATATGGGTTGCATATGTTTTTCATATTATTCCAAATTTGAATTTTAGAAAGGTAGGGAATTTATTTGGTAATATTTTTTCACTAGTTTCACAGAAATTGAGTCTTATATTGATAAAAAATAAGGCGGACTATGTTTTATATCAGAATGAAAATGTTAGGGAGGTTCTTTTATCTTGTGGTATTTCTTCTCAAAGACTTATATATGTTCCTAATGGTATAGAACTTGATGAAATTAATAGAATAAAAAATAACAAGCATGATAAGTGTATATCAGCCTGTTATCTAGGTAGATTAAATGCAACCAAAGGTATTATTGACTTAATAAGAGCCTGGAAAATAGTTGTAGGTGAATTTCATGATGCAAAATTAGTTATTATTGGTCATGGATATGGTGATTATTATAAACTAATAAAATCAACTATTGAAGAGTTAGGATTCGAAAGAAATATTGAAATAACAGGCTTTATTGATAGAGACATAGTTTATGAAAATCTGGCATCTGCTAAGATGTTTGTAAGCGCGAGCTATGAAGAAGGTTGGGGGATATCAATCATGGAGGCTCTTGCTTTTGATCTACCAGTTATTGCATATGATTTAAAGGTCTATAGAGAAATATTTAAAGAATGTATAAATACAGTTAATATTGGGGATTATAAAGAATTGGCTGAAAAAATAGTAGATATTATGCAGCATTATGATATATATAAAGAACAAGTTATGGCTAAAAAATTTGATTTATGTAAATATGATTGGAAAATCATAACAAAAAATCTTTTTAAAAAGGTTGTTGTAAAATAAATATGAAGATTATGTGATTTATATCAGAAGGGATTAAAAATAGAAATGATTATTTTAATCGGATTTATTTTAATTTGTAGTGTAATTTATTTAAGTTATAAACTAATTTTATATAATTATAATAAATATAAGGTTTTTATTCTTGGATATTATTGTTTGAGCATTGATGAAGAAAAGAAACTAATGAAATGTATTAAAAACGATATAATATCATCGTTGTTATTTTTTAACTCATCATTATTTGAGAAATATATTCGAGGTGTTTTCTTTAAAGTGATTATTAAGTCTGGCACCCACACATTAATTGGTCCAAAAGTGAGGATTAATTATACTAATGGTGTGAAAATTGGTAATATGGTGCATATTAGAGGATATTCTTATATTTCAGCATGGTCAGCTTCTCAATATGGTATTATTATTGGAGATCGTTCTAAAATTGGAGAATATGTTAGATTAGATTCTGCTGGTGGTAAAATTATTTTGGGAGAAAATGTAGCAATAGGTCCTAATTGTTATATATATGCTTATGGTATAATAGACATTGGGAATAATTGCCTAATCGCGGATAATACTAAGATATTTGCTTCAAATCATATTTACAAAAATCCAGACCAGTTAATTGGCGCTCAAGGTGTTGATCATAAAGGTGTCAAGCTTGAAGATGATGTTTGGATTGGATCTTCATGTGTTATTTTGGATGGGGTTAAAATTGGTAAAGGGGCTATTGTAGGTGCGGGAAGTGTTGTAACAAAAGATGTTGAACCATTTACACTTGTTGCAGGTAGTCCAGCAAGATTTATTAAAAGTCGTGGTTAATATATTAAAAAGTATAAATGTGAGTAATTAATATAGTTTAATGAATGCAAATTTAAGTTTTGACATCAAATTAATTGAGAAATTATCATGTCCTTATCATTTGGGCTCTGATCTAACATTTGATAGAGAACACTTGGTATGCGTAATATGTAATAGAAAATTTCCTATTTTTTCGAGAATTCCATATATTTTGCCTGATGATATGTTAGATAAGTATAAAAATGGAAATTTTCAAGAATTCGTTAACTCTTGGAAGCCTGGTGAAAGAACATGGAATCCTGTAGGATGTACAAAGTTAATGACTACAAGTAAATCCGTGGATAATCAAACAAAAAAATATTCTCTAGATATTGGTTGCGGTGAAAATGCTCAGGGGGAAGTAAATATTGATGTTTATGTGCCAAAGATTATCCCTAATAATTTTATTGTAGCCTCAGCCGAATATCTTCCTTTCAAGGATAATGTATTTCCTTCTGTGAAGAGTAGTTATGTTATTGAACATACTTTGGAACCTGCGCAGTTTATAAATAATCAAGCACGTATTGCAACTGAAGAAATATTAATTGTTACGGATAATAGTGAATGGATTGGTGATGTTTATTTCAGAATGATAAACATGGGGCGCATATTCCATGATGAACATTTCTATAGGTGGACTGTTGAATATCTGGGCAATTTAATAAGAAGATTGGGGCTTAAGGTAGATGTATATTGTGCTAATTGCAGTCCAACGAAAATTGTTAGATTATTCTCTCAATTAGGGAAGATACCTAGGATAGGTAACTTTTTTTACAGAGACTTGATTGCTAAAATTGAATTGCAATGAAATATTGAAAGGATATATATAAAGATGTTTGATAGTTATTTATTTCAAAAAATGTTTAGGTTGTTTTTTGTTGTATTTCTTAAAGCGCATTCTAAGATTATGGGATATGTTCATTTTCCTAAAAATTTTAGTGTAGAATTGACAAATCTTTGCAATTTAAGATGTTCATCATGTCCAAGAGATATAATGACTAGAGATCAATTGTGTATTGACTTTCATTTGCTTGAAAAAATTGCAGGTGAAATTGATAATTTTGGCACAAATAATGTGATGTTACATCAATTTGGTGAACCGTTGTTATATCCAAGAATTTTTGACGCAATTCGTCTTTTAAAAAGTAAAAATAATATTAGAAATGTGATATTTAGCACTAATTGTGTTTTACTTAATGAAAAAATGGGTGAGAATATTGTAAAGTCTGGTTTGGATAAGATTATTCTAGCATTTGATGGAACTAATAAGGTTGAATATGAAGAGATACGCGTTGGAGCAAAATATGAAGCTGTGTTGCAAAATATAGAAAATTTTATTTCATTAGCAAGAAAAAGTGGTGTAAAAAAGCCAGAGATTGTTCTTAGCGTTATAAAGACCAAAAAGAATGAAAATAATATAAATAATTTTATAACACATTGGAATGAAAAATTGTCCGGTATTGGCTATGCTACTTATGTTGAGTTTACATCATTTGGTGGAAAAGTTAAGGAATCTGAATATCAGACAATGCAGAATAATGTTTTGCGAAAAAAATTACATAGAATGCCTTGTGCCGCGTTGTGGGGTAGTTTTACAATTAATAGTTCGGGAAAGGTAGTTGCATGCTGTTATGATATAAATGGTGAAATTGAGTTAGGTGATATTAATAAAAATTCAATTTATGATGTTTGGCATTCAGAAAATTATGTAAAAATTCGTAAGAGTCATATAAAAGACAATCTGACTGATTACCCTATGTGTATTAAGTGTCAGAATTCTGTTAATATATCGCAATATTCAAAAACAGTAATAAAAATAGTAAAAGAATTTGTTGGTATTAAGATATAAATATATTCATTCATGGTTAATAGTTATGGTTAATAGTTATGGTTAATGTTAAGGAATTTAATAATCAAAGGTATCGTGATGAGTATGGTTTTTGTAATCAGCACAGCATTTTATTGCAGAAATATTTAAAAAAAGAATATAATGTTTTAGATATTGGATGTGGTTCTGGATTATTAGCTGCTTCAATTAAGAATAATGTTAATAACGTTGTTGGTGTGGATCTTAGTTTTAGTATGCTTAAGCATACATTAGAAAAAAATATACCATGTTGTCTTGCAAATATTGATGGAATACATTTATCATTTAAGGATAAATGTTTTGACTTAGTTTTTGCAGGAGAGATCATAGAGCATCTTTACGATACTAGTTTTTTTCTCAGAGAAATAAAACGTGTTTTAAAAGAATCTGGAATATTAATACTTACAACCCCTAATTTGGCATCATTAGGACGAAGATTGATGCTTTTGGTGGGTAAAAATCCATTGATTGAAAGTTCTTTGGATATTGATTCTGAAAATATTCCGGCTGGACACATTAGGTATTTTGTTAAGAGTGCTTTAGAGAAGTTACTAATAAAGTCTGGTTTTGAAATTATAAAAATCTCATCTGATGAAGTAATCCTTGATATGAATGGAAGAATTAAGTCAGTATTGTTAGCTAAATTATTTCCTGAAATAGGTAGATGTTTGATTGTTGTGTGTAGGACTTAGATTTGTTATTGGTAAATAATTATTTGGTATATTCTATACCTGTAAAGTATTCTTTCTTGAGATATTTAATGCATGAGAACACTGAAAATAAAATATTAAAAAACTATATTAACAATTTCATTTCAAAATATTTAGATTTGTTAATAATTGTTTTGTTAGGATGTATACCATTATTATGGTATACAAAGGATTGTTTAATAGCTGGCGGTGATTTTAGTAATTTATTAAACTCGATTAATTCTTCTTCACACTATCTCTTTCCCTGGACAAATACTGCATTAGGTGACTTTGGTATAGTCTCTTGTACTAGTCTCTCATATTATATATTCTTTTTCATTCTTGATGGTTTAGGATTAAATCCTGTTTTGGTTCAAAAAATATGGATGATTTTCTTTTTTATGCTTTCTGGTGTTTGTATGCGTTATTTTATCAGAACTATAGCGTCAGATATAAATAAGAAATATGTAGTTATGTCAATTATTAGCTCAGCTTTTTATATGATTAATTTTTATGTTATTAATGTGAGGCCCTCTTTGCTATGTGTTAATGGAATATATGCATGTACTCCTTTAATTATGGCTTTTATATATAAGATGCTAGTTGTACGGAAAAAACAATTTAGATATGCTATTTTAACGTCATTATCTACCTTGTTATTGATTTCTGGTGCTGTAAATCCACCTGTTATGGCTGTTTTTCTATTTATTCAGATTTTATTTATTTTTTATTTGTTGTTTTTTTCGAACAATCCCATTGAATTTATAAAAAGCATAAAATATATCTTATTATGTATATTTATCTCTATTCTTATAAATTTATGGTGGTTAATTCCTTTTTATAAATTGCTTTTTTGTTATAAAGCATATGCAGTATATATGCCGGTGTATTGGAATCCAGGTTCTTTCATTAAAGATACTTTTGTATTAGCTGGTTCTTGGGCTTGGGGAGATGGTTATTATCCGATAAGTTATCCAGTTTATCAAAATATATTTGTAAAATATACTATGTATTTAATACCTTGCATTGTTTTTTCAGTATTATTAATTAAAAATAATAAGTTTAAAAAAATATCTTATTTCTTTTTAATAGTATCTTTTATAGGCATATTATTGTCAAAAGGTAGGGGTGGGGTATCTGGGAATATTTTTGTTTATCTTTTTGATAATTTTCCTCTATTTTGGATGTTTAGAGAGCCTTATTCAAAATTTAGTGTGTTAACTGTTTTGGGATATTCTGTCTTGTTAGGTGTGTGTGTTCAGAGTGTTTTTGATAAAGTTATAAAATATAATAAAAGATTATCAATATATGTTCCTTTTGTTGTCTTATTAATTGTATTTTTTGCAGGTTGGCCGATATTTACTAAATATTTCATAGATCAAACTGATAGAGGTTTTATATCTTCTTTTGTAAAAGTTCCAAAATATTGGGATGAGAGCGCGTCATATATGAATAATAAGAATGATAACTTTAGACTTCTCGAAATGCCGGAAAATAAGAGCGCTTATACAATGTTGGGGTGGGATAATGGATTTAGTGGTGCTTCTCCAGATAGATCATTTTTTAAAAAGCCGGTAATTACAAGCAGTCTATATTCTCCTAATATTATACAATATTATTACTATATGTTTAGGGATTATAATTATGGTGTAGCTAGAAGATTATTTAAATTATTTAATGTAAAGTATGTATTTCAGCGTAATGATTTTATGTGGACAATTTTTGGGTCATGGCATCCAAAAAAAGCACGATTATTCCTTCAAAATAAATTAGGACTGCAAAAAGAAAAGTCATTTGGGCTTGTTGATTTTTACAATACAGGAATAAATGCTGAAAATGTTTATTTGAAAGATAGTATAGATATAATAGTAGGTGGTTTTAATGCTTTGCAATTACTGAGTTATACAAAATATATGGATAATCCATCTATAAGTTTTTGGGGAATTAAACAAGAATTGAAAAATGAAAAACTTTATAAATATTCAAAAAGAATAATATTTTCAGAGGGATCAGATAAGTGGATAATGCGTTTATTGCCTGAATTATGTAAATTTAATCCGGAAAAAAAGTTGGGGTGGAAAGATCATGATTATAAGATTGGGTGGAGTCTAAGGAATAATTTTTATGGGGGAGAGTGGCTTGAAGAAGAAGATCAAAAGTTTATAAATGGTGATTTTTTTGAAAATAATGGGGCCATTTTTACAACTGGTGAAGCTCCTTTTAACTTTGAATGGAGCATTAATAATAAAGATGATTATTATATTGGAATGAAATATTATGTTTCAGGTTTTGATGATAAAGTTATATTAAAGGTTAATAGTGAAGATATTGGATATAACAAATTGACTCAGAGTTTGCCTAGTATGAGATGGGTTGTAAAGAAGAAATCACTATCTCCGGGAAAACATAAAATATCAATATTAAATAAAGGGAAAAGTGCGACTGTAGATTCTGTTGTTTTTTTTACTGACAGAGATATTAAAAAAGCTCATAAAAAAGCTGAAGAAATTGTTAAAGATAAAGATAAGTTATTTCTATTCTCATTAAATAACAAAGATTCATTTGATAAAAAATTCAGAATTATTGAGGATGAACAGTTTAGAATAAGTGTTTGTGCTTCTAATATAGATGTTTCTGATGAACAAAGAATAAAATTTTATATAGATGATAAACAATTTGAAGGGACTATTGAAAAAGAAAAATTGACAGAGATTGATACTGTAAAATTAACAAAAGGCATTCATTCAATTAGAGCCGGTGAAGGATGTAATAATGTTATAGTAAAAATATTTATCGAAAACAAAGAAAATACCCAGTATTATAAGAATATTTCTGAAAAAAAATATGGTCCATCAAGATTGGTTATTGAACATTTCGAAATTGATAAACCTATGTTTTTGATTTTTAATGAAAAATATCATGATGGATGGAAGGCTTATAATATGACTAATAAACAGAAATTTTATACAGGGTTCATGACTTTTATGAATGTTTTTATACCTAGAAATAACTTCAAAGAGATTAAGGATCACGTAATGGTAAATGGATATGCAAATGCATTTTATTTACCTAAAGCCGGTAATTATAATATTTTATTAGAGTTTGAGCCTCAAAATGGTTATGATAAAGGTTTATTTATTTCTCTAATTACTGGTATTTTGTGTATAATATTTTTAGTTGTGAATTTATTTAGGAAAAGAATAATTAAAATTTAGTTAAGTATATTTAAAAATAATTAGTGATTATTGTGGAAATATTGTTCCGGAGTTATGGATATGACAAATAAAATTATTGAAAAAGAAATTGCTGTTGTTGGACATGTTACTGAAGTTTATGGTCCAGTTCAAGCACTTACCAATTATTTGAAAAAGCAAGGCAAAAACATCATATTTATTTCTAATCCATTTGCATATTGTTCTTTAGAGAAATCTATAGCTTGTATTTATAAAGATAAAATGGAAGTGAAAAGTATAGATGGTCCTAAAAATCCAACATTCAAGAAACTTTATGCATTGTATTATATAAGAAGCTCATTATTTACATTTATTCAAGTTGTAAAAAGGAGGAAGAGAGTAGGGCTATATATTGGTATTGATAATCTAAATGCATTTATTGGATTAATTCTTAAAAAGTTGGGTTATGTAGATAAAGTTGTTTATTATGTAATTGATTATACAAAAAAAAGATTCCTATTAGGTTTTTTTAACTGGTTATATCATTTTATAGATAGAATATGTATAAAAAATGCGGACTATATATGGAATATATCTTCAAGAATTGCTGATGTGAGAGAATCACAAGGTGTTAATATGGAAAGAAATCTTGTTGTGCCTGTTGGGGTGGAACTTGAAAAGATAAAAAAACCTAATGATTCAGAAAGAGATAAGAATTTGCTTGTTGCTGTAAGTCATTTGACTGAGTCCAAGGGAATACAGCTTATTATTGATGTTATGTCAGATTTAAGGAATGAGTTATCTGCAGTAAAGCTTCATATAATAGGAACTGGTCCGTATGAATCAGTCTTAATAGATATGGTAAAAAAAATGGGGTTAGATGAATATATTAAATTCTTAGGACCTATGAATCATGATGATTTGTTTGCTTATCTACCTAAATGTGGTATTGCGTTGGCAACATATACAGAGGATCCTGATAGTATTACATATTATGCAGACCCAACAAAACCTAAAGAGTATTTAGCATGTGGTTTGCCGGTAATTATTACTAAAGTTCCATGGATTGCTGAAGCTATTGATAATAAGCATATGGGTATTGCGATTCATTATAAAAAAGATGATCTTAAAAATGCTATTATAAAGATGTTGCAAGACAGTGATTTTTATGATGAATGTAGAATAAATGCTTTTGATTTTGCATCTAAACTTTCATGGGATCAGATATATGATAAGGCATTAGATGAATCTAGAATTTAAAATGGATACATATTATAAGAGCTATTAATGAAGACGAAAGTAGACATTTCAAAACAATTCTTTGATAATAAAGCTCAAGACGTAAACACGTCTTTTATTAGAACGGTTTCGCTTTCTCAAAAAAATGAGTTTGATTTAATTAGGAAAAACATCAGTGAAAAGCCAAGAGAGAGCACTATACTTGACATTGGAGGTGGTTGGGGGAGGATTTCACTGTTTTTTCTTAAGGAGGGGTTTTCTGTAACCGTAGTTGATGTATCTATAGGAGCGTTAAACACTCTTAATACTATTTATACAAATGAGAAAAATGATGCATGGGGGAATTTAGAAACTATAGAAGGTGATCTTTCAAAGTTAGGCAATATCGGGACATATGATATTGTGTTTTGTATAGCAATCTTGCATCATGCTGATTCAATAAAAAACATTTTAGACAAAGCATATAAATCGTTAAAAAGAGGCGGACGTTTGATTGTTTTAGAGCCTAATCCTATGAATTTGTTATGGTATATTTTTATATTCTATCAAAGGATGTGGAAAGTAGAAAAAGGAATATTGCGGTGTCGTAGAAATAGTATTATTCAATATTTAAAAGATTCAGATTTTAATTCAATAAAAGTTGAAGGTTATGGGATGTTTCCTAATTGTATATTTAATTTCTCGGAAAAATTGTTAAAAATAAATGCTTCAGTAATACCTAATTTATCATTTCTAAAAGAATTTGCATTATTTAATATCTATACAGGTATTAAATAAATTCTATCTATCGTTCAATCAATTACTTCTATAATATTTATTAATTTTTATTCTATAATATTGTTTTATATAAACTAAGAAATAATATTGATATTGAGTGGGTAATATTATAAACTTTATGATCTGCAAACTCTTGTGGTAAAAGATGTTATAGGAGTGTAAAAGCTATGGCAAATATTTTATTTATAGATAGGGGTATCCCTAACATTGGGATAGCTTATATGTCTTCATACTTAAATAAGCACAATCATAATGTGCACTATTTTAGGGCTTCATTAAAATCAATGTTTGTCCCCAATCTTGAGATAGAAATAGACTCATATATAACTGATGTTTTGCATGAGAAAGTTGATATATTTTGTATATCAATAATGGCAATAAATTGGTCCTGGGTTAAAGAAAAAGTAAAGATTTTAAAACAAAAATATCCTTCTATCCCAGTATTAGTTGGAGGACCTTTTGCTACAACATCTCCTGATGTTATATTAAATTATTCAGAAGTAGATTATGTCTGTATAGGGGATGGAGAAAAGCCTTTATTAGATATTGCAAATAGCATTGATTTAGGTTCATTATCTACTGATATTGTTGATATATGCAATATTTCATTCAAAGATAATAATGTACCTGTTATAAAAGATATGACTTTTTATGTTAATAACCTAGATGATTATCCATTTCCGGATTTTAGTATTTTTGAGGGTCAATTCTCAAAACATTATTTTAAATATCCGGGTATAATAACTAGTCGCGGATGTCCGTTTTCTTGTACATATTGTACATGTCCCGGTTTAAAGGAAATATATTCAAAAGTAGGTAATTTTGTAAGACAGCACAGTGTAGAATATATGATTGAATATTTGAGTAAGTTAAAGATAGATTATGGATGTAAATCTTTTATTGTTAATGATGATATTTTCTTCCTTAACAAGGAATGGCTGAGAAAATTTGCACATGAATATAAAAAGAAAGTTAATATACCTATAACGTGTTTAGGTAATCCTAATTGTGTGGATGATGAAGTGGCAACTTTGTTGCATGAAGTTGGATGCAAGTTGGTGATTTTTGGTCTTCAAAGTGGATCAGAAGCTGTAAGAAGAAAAATAAAAAGGTTTGAAACGAATCAAAAAGTTATTCAAATGGCAAATTCTTTTAAAAAAGCTAATGTGCATTTTTCAATAAATCACATTTTTGATTTTCCTTTTGAGGATATAAAGAGCATATATGAAAGTGCATGTTTGTATAATGAAATTAGGCCAAATATGATAGATCCTTTTTCATTGGTATATTTTCCAAAGGCTGAAATTGTTAAGGATGCAGTTCAGTTAGGATACCTTACAAAAAAAGAAGAGGAGCTTATAGAATTAGGGGAAGTAAGTGGCCAAGTAAACCCATATAATACAAAAAGAGATTCGAACTATAAAAGATATAACCTTTTTTATAATATGATACCTTTAATGCCAAAAGCGTTTGTGGATTTTATTTTGGTTTCACAAGAAAGATTTATTAAATTTTCAAAATTATTATCTTATATGCCGGGATTTACCGCTGCATTTGTTAAGTTGATTCTTGCTTTTAAAAATCGAACGCAATTTATACAGCTTTCGTTTCTTCCTGACCTAATATATTATTTTAAACGAAAACTTCTGTGTAAATGATAATCAATTATTTTGGTAAAAAATGACAAATTCTAAAAAGATTTTATTAGTATATCCTGGGAAGCAGGGAGCAACTTTTCCTGAATTGCCATTGCCAATTCTTTATCTTTCATATGCATTAAGGGAAGCCGGGTTTTTCCCGCACGTATTAGATATGCGTTTAGATGACTATAAATTAGTTTGTCCACAGGATTATTTGTTTATTGGTGTCAGTGTTTTAACCGGTCCTCCGATAAAATATGGTCTCCAATTTGCGAAATTCGTTAAAAATATATGCCCGGAAGTTCCAATTGTATGGGGTGGGATACATACATCATTATTACCTGAACAAACTTTAAAGAGTGATTTAGTGGATTATGTAGTTTTTGGAGAGGGAGAGGATACTATTAAGGAGTTAGCAATAACCTTGAGTAATAAAGGGGATGTGTCATGTATTAAAGGTATTGGATATAAAACAGATGGGAAAACCTGTGTAAATGAGGCTAGAGAGTTTATTGACTTTACTAAAATACCGAAAGAATTACCTTATGAATTATTTCAAATGGATAGATATGTAATAGATATTTTTCCGATACACTCAAGCCGTGGTTGTCCATATAGATGTAGTTTTTGTTATAGCCTAGTATTTAATAAAAGACGTTGGCGGGCTAAGTCTGCTGTTACGGTATTAGATGAAATTGAATATGTTATTAATAAGTTTGGAGTTAGTCATATCAGTTTCACATGGGAGGATGAATTTTTTATTGATAAAGATAGAGTAAAAGATATATGTGAAGGAATTTTAGAGCGTAATATTAATATTAAATGGGATGCATTTTGTAGATTTAATCATTTTTATAAGTTTGAAGAAGACTATATAAGGTTACTGGAAAGATCAGGTTGTGCTTCATTATCATTTGGCGGAGAGTCAGGTTCTCAGAGAATGTTAGACGATATAATTACTAAAGATGTTGTAGTAGAACAGATGATAATAACTGCTAAAAAACTAGCAAAGACAAAGATTTGTCAAATTGTGAGCTTTATATCAGGTTTGCCTGAAGAAACAGACCGAGATATGGATTTGACATTTAAATTGATGGATAAACTTTATGAAATAAATCCTAATATTTATTTAAATGGTTTATTTTTATATACTCCTTATCCTGGAACTAAACTTTTTGAATTGGTTGCGACAAAATATAATTATCAGATACCTGATTCTTTAGAGGCATGGGCTAATTTCGGTATATTTAGAAATGTAGGCGCAACATGGCAGACAGAAGACTATATGAAGAAATATAAAACTGTGTCAATATTGACGCGTTTTCCATTTTATAGAAATCAATTTAGATTAAAAGATATAGGAACAGTTATTGGTGGTGGTCGTTTTGATAAATTTCCATATAATATTATATACTATGTATTTACATCTTTGGCAAGATGGCGTTGGAAAAAGAAATATTTTAAATTCCCTATAGAGTGGTGGCTTTTGGAAAAGATCATGGAAAGGTATAGGGGATTTATATGATGATTGTTGAACGAAATAAAACAATCTGATATAGTTTGTACAAGCACCTCCTCACTGCAATGTAGTGTGGAGGTGTCGTTTTAAACACAATATTTTATTAATACAGGTTAATAATAATATGAAAGCAAAAATATTTTCTATAATAATACTTAATTGGAACGGTAAAAAATGGCTCAGGAAATGCATTGACAGTGTTTTGCAACAGAGCTTTAAAAAATATGAAATCATTTTTGTAGATAATAATTCAAGTGATGACTCTGTTAAATTTGTTGAAGAAAATTACCCATTCATTAAAGTTATTAATAATGATCAAAATTTTGGGTATGCAAAAGGGAATAATATTGGTGCTGATATAGCATCTGGTGATTTTATTTTCTTTTTGAATAGTGATGCGTATATTGAAAAAGATTGTCTGGAGCATATTGATAGAGCTATATGTTCGAGCCAAAACAAGGTAAATATATTTGCGTTAAAAATGTTTTCTTACGATAAAGCAAAAAACCTGTATCCAAATAATAGTTGGATGATCGTTGATGTTTTTGGTTATCCTCATTTAGGGGTAGAACCCTTTTATTCAGATGGAGCGGCATTGGTTATTAGTAGAAACTTGTTTGATAAATTAAAAGGATTTGATGAATATCATTTTATGTATGCTGAAGATATAGATTTATGTTGGCGGGCAAAATTAATTGGTTGCAATGTTGTAGGGCTACAGGCGGCGATAGTTTATCATTCAGTAAGTGGTTCTAGTTTTGCCGCAGATAAAGACTCAAATATGCATATTACTTCTGTTAATAAGCGTTATCTTGTAGAAAGAAATACAATTCGTAATCTTCTAAAGAACTATTCTACAATAACTCTTTTATGGATAGTCCCGTTACTATTGTTAATGTATTTTATTGAATGTTTTCTATGTATATTTTTGCGCAGGTCGGAGATGATCTACCATGTGTATATAAAAGCCTTACAATATAATTTTGCTATGTTAAAAAATACGATAGAGGAGAGAAATATAATTCAAAAAAAGAGAGTTGTTTCTGATATAGGTATATTTAAATATATGACATTTAGATTATCCAAGGTAAATCTGGTTAAAAAAGTTGGAATAAGTAATGTTTGTGTGAAAAATGAGAAGTAGATTTAATATACTAATTATTTTTGTTTTATCATTAGTTCCACTTATGTGGTTTAGAGAAGGACTTCTAATAGCTGGAGGTGATGGCCCTTTATTCTTAAATCCTGTGAACTATTTTCAGAATTTTGTGAGATATCCTGTATCTGATATTAGCGGCGTTCATGCATTTGAAGTTAATCTAATATTTCCACTACTAATCTTCTATTATATTTTTGAAGCAGCGGGTGTTTCATTAATTGTTACAGAGAAAACTTTGTTTGTGCTTTATTTTTTTGTTGCGGGCACATCAATGTATTACTTAATGACCGTGCTTCTGAAAAGTGATAAGAAATATGATAATTTCGCAAAGTTGATTGCCGCTGTATTTTATATGTTTAATTATTTTGTTATTTTGGTTAATCCTTTGTTAACACAATTTATTGCATATACCTTAATGCCATTGATTTTAGGGCTATACATCAAAGGTACAACAACAGACGGGCCACCACTGTTTAAAAGAAGCTTATTGTTTGTGGCGGCTCTTTCATTTTTACCTGCTGCATTTTCAAATCCTCCTTTTATCGTAGTAATTATTTGTATATTAGTTGGTTATTCATTATTTGATCTTATTATAGTAAATAGATTCAAGAATATTTCTCGTATTTTAAGTTTTATTCTGCTTAGCATTTTCTTGTATATTCTCATTAATCTCTGGTTTTTAGGTGTTTGGTATGTGCATTTTACTTCTAGTGGAAATGCTATTGCTAATATTCTTCCGGGATACTGGAATCCTGGGTCTGATTTGAGTCAAACTTTTGTTTTAAAAGGTAGCTGGGCATGGAATGATCAGTATTTTCCTTATTTTTATGAGTACTTTGAGAAAACACCGTTTAAGATATTCGCGTACTTGTTTCCAATTACAATATTTACAATACTTCTATTCAAAATCAAAAAATTTATAATGTATTTTTTTATTTTATTAGCTTTTGCAGGGATTTTCTTTGCTAAAGGACGTTGGGGAATGTTTGGTGGTATTTATGCATATTTATTTGATAACTGCCCAATATTTTTGATGTTTAGAGAGCCACATGCAAAATTCACTTTACTAACTGTTTTAGGGTATTCAGTCTTGCTAGGTGTGTCTTTATCAAAGATAATCCAATATATCGTATATAGAATGCGTAAAATTGGGTTTTTACACAGATTTAAGAATACAGTCTTTTGTGGTATCGGGACTTTTGTTATTTTCATGATTGTTTATAATTCATGGCCGATTGTTACGGGAAATATCATATCAGACAAAAGAGGGCAAATTCCTTCATTCCGTGTTAAAGTGCCTAATTATTGGCTGGAAGCTGCTGATTGGTTTAATAACCAGGATGAAGATTTCAATATACTTGAATTGCCTGAGAATAAATGGCCATCAATATGGCTTGCTTGGGATCAAGGATATGCTGCAGGAGGAAATCCGGTTAACTTTTTATTTAATAAATCAACAATTCATAGTCCGGTTAGCAATGTTATTGCGCGACAAGTATATACAGGTCTTACTCAAGGAATGTCTTCTAACATATACAAATTGCTTCAAATGTTAAATGTAAAATATCTTTTTCAGAGAAATGATTATTTGTGGAACACATTGAAAACAGATTCACCTTCTGATGTTAAAAAGATGTTAAGTAATCAAAAAAACATTAAATTGGAAAAAACTTTTGATAAGCTCGATATTTATTCTATTAACACTAAACCATCAGTTTTTACTTCTACAGAATATCTGGCCGGGGTATTTGGAGGAACTAAGTCATTAATTCCTTTAAGTGTATTTTATGATGTTGATAGAATGGGGTTTTATTTTTTTAAGCATTTAAAAGATGATGATATTAATGCATTAAATTCATTTTCGAGCTTGATAGTTTTTAATAATTCATTTGATGATCTTGTTAAAGATTTTGTGCCAGACAAATATAGATTAGATCCTGTAAATGCTCTTACTTGGAAAGATACTGATATAAAAAAAGGTTGGGCCATTGCAAATGATATGAATAAGACTCCTTTTAATCTTACAGAGAGGAAGCTTTTAGTCGGGGAATATTTAAATAAAGGCAAAGGTGTTCTTACTATGTCAAAAAAACCTTTATCTTTTAATTATTTTGCTGATAAAAAGGGCGTTTATAGTATCTTTATTAGAATGATGCCTTTATCTTCAGGAGAAGGGCTTTCTTTCTTTATAGATGGTAGAAAAATCAGAATGTTTAAAAATATTGAGAGTGAACGTACGTTTTTTCAATGGAAAGAAGTTGGTGAATGTAATTTGTCTCAGGGGGATCATATTGTAACAATAAATAGTAATGGGACTAGATATCTTGTTGATGAAATTATAGTTATTCCTGAAAGAAATATAGAAATTGAAGAAGATAAATTGCTAGAGGTTATTAAAGAAAATAAGAGTAGCATTGATTATCTATTTTATACTGAAAAGTGTTATAATAATCAGAATCTATATATTCCTCAAGATGGAAGTTGTAGATTAGATGTTGTTTTGTCAAAAAATGATCTAAATATGAACAAAGCTATTTATGTTGATAAGGTTCTAATTGATTTAAATCAAGATTCTAATGATAAACTGTTTGCTAATATAAAGTTGAGAAAAGGTAAACATACTATAAAGACAGATATAAAAGGCGGAATTGTAAAAGTATCACAAAAGAGTCAGTTTGATGATACAGTGGGTCCAATAATTAATTATGAAAAATATGGGTCTTCTAGGTATAAAGTAGAAATTAATAATATTTCTAAACCTTTTTATTTGATTTTTAAAAATAATTTTGATGTAAATTGGAAATTATCTAGGTTGATTGATAATAATAAAGATTATGTATTAAAAAAATTTGATTTATTTAGTATATTTAGAAAAAGAAGCAATATGGAGGAGATAGGAAAGCATTCTGTTGTAAATGGTTATGCAAATGCTTATTATATAGACGATAATGGTGATAATATATATATATTGGAAAATAAAATGCATAGAGTGTTTGAAAATAGTGTTTTGATTTCGTTATTAAGTGTATGCTTAATAATTGTGATATTTGGCTTGAAAAGATTTAAATAGTATTGTGTATTATTGCTAATAAAGAATAATGGTTATGGAAAATAATAAAATTATAAAACAAAGTTTATTGTCAGAAATTCTTTGTTGTACACATTGCCGTGGTGATCTGTATGAGTCTGATAATTGTTTGATCTGTAAGGAATGTAAAGAGCGATATGATATTGTAGATGGTATTCCAATAATGATTCAAACTAAAGACATGGATAAAAGCACAAACCTTTCTTTTGAAAAATGGAATGAGCGTTATGAATCTTTTGACGTAGATGAGAATATTGCAAATTATCATAATTTATTTGAAAAAGATACGGTGAGTCTTTTATCAAAAGGGATAGGTAGTGCACCAGATATTTCCGGGATTGTTCTAGAAATTGGATGTGGTTATGGGGCATCAAGAGGTTTTTGGCATGATAACAATTTTGTTTATGTTGGGCTGGATTTTTCTCTTAATATACTAAGGCAAGCAAAGAAAATGAATGAGTTTAAGAATGGAGAATCTTTGTTTATATGTGGAGATTTATTAAATCCCCCTTTTAAAAAAGAAGTATTTGATTTAATATGGGGAGCTGGTGTTATAGAGCATTTTGAGGAGACATTAAAGGCTCTTAAGGTAATAAGGGATATTCAAAAAGTTGGTGGTAGGATGTTACTTACATTTCCATATCTTTCTATGGGGGCACTAACATATAGGCAGGTTTGGGGAAATATACCTGATATGATGATCTTACGGGACTTAGCAAAATTCGTGCATATAAATATTTTTAAAGAAAAATTTATGCAATTTGGTTTTGAGTATTCTTTTACTGAGACAAAAATAAGAAAATTGATCAAAGATGCAGATCTCCAATTAATAGATTTTGGACACCATGATATTCATACCACTTTTGATTATTTTAAGAACAAAAAGATAAAAGATATCCTAAGAAAAATAGAGAAAGTTAGGCTTTTTTGGGCAATGGCATATTTAATAGCAGAGAAAAATACAAATGACTAAAAAATATAGTTTAATAAAAAAAATAGTATCATTATATATAAATCCTTTAAAGACAATGTCTTATACCCCCAGTAATGTTTGTCGTCTTATTTCAAATTTCATTTCTGCGTTTAGATCTAAACCTACAGCTGCATACCCCATGGGGTTGTTTATTGAACCTTCTGGTCATTGTAATATTCGATGCAAAACATGCGTTACAGTTGATTATCGTACGAGAGACAAGGGCTTGATGGAGTATGAAAAATATATAAAAATAGTTGATGCGGTAAAGCCTGCGTATCTTGTCCTTGGCGGGTACGGTGAGCCAACGATGAATAAAAACTATTTTGATATGATTCGGTATGCTAAATCAAAGAAAGTCAATGTAAAATCCGTTACTAATGCCACGTTGCTCGATGAAAAGAAAGCTGAGGAGCTTGTTTTAAGTGGCCTTGATTTATTAAATATATCGCTCGATGGCGCTACAAAAGAAATATTTGAAAAAGTTAGAGTGGGAGCTGATTATGATACGGTAGTAAGAAATATTAAGTTAGTTATTGAGGCAAAGAAAAGATTTAACAAGAAGAAACCTGCCATGAATATTGATATGACCCTGATTAAAGATAATGTTCATGAGATTTCAAAATTAATACAATTATGCCATAATGAATTTGGCGTTGAACCGGTATTTTCTTTGTTTATGCTGTATGATAAAGACGATAAAAAGGATATGGCATTGACCGATGCCCCTGAAATTCGCCAGCATCTTATAGACGGCATAAAAGAAGCTGAGAAAGTTGGTTATAAATCAAGTATATCAAGTCTTTCCATAAATCTTGAAGTGCTTAAAATGAAATACACGAAAAAAGTCACAAGTCCTTGCTTTTTGCCATGGCTGGGTTTGAATGTTACGTGGGATGGGAGAGCTTTTCCATGCTGTTATTTTTATGATTGTCAGATTGATTTGGGCAATGTTTTTGATGAGGGGTTTGAGAGTGTATGGAATGGAAGTAAATACCAAGAATTCAGAAGGTCTTTAGCGAAATCACGACAATCGATAAAAGTGTGCTCACTATGTACCATTGAAGATGAAGGATTGAATGAAATATTCAGGAAAATAGTTACTGTATGTCCACCCATCAAAAAACTTAGTTCAATACCTTTTGATACGATTCATAAATAAAAAAAGTATTTATCTCACAAGAGCTGGATTGTATATGGACAGTAATAGTAAAAACTAGGAGAGAATATGAAAATATTGATAACAGGTTCTGCAGGTATGTTAGGAAGCGCTATGATGCCTACTTTGGCTGGTGAGGGACATGAAATAATAGCAACGGATATTAATATTGTTGAGGATGGGATGGAATGTCTTGATGTGCAGAACCTATCTGAAGTACAGGCAGTAGCAGATACTCATAAACCTGATATGATAATGCATCTTGCCGCTGAAACGGATGTAGATAAATGTCAGATAGATGTTGATCATGCGTATAGAGCAAATACCTTAGGAACTCACAATATTGCCTTAATATGCCAAAAATTGGATATTGAAATGGTGTATATAAGTACCGCCGGAGTATTTTACGGTGATAAAACTGAGCCGTATATAGAGTTTGATATTCCTCGCCCTGCAAATGTCTACGGGGATAGTAAGCTGCAAGGAGAAATTATTGTCCAGCGACTTTTAAATAAATACTATATATGTCGTGCAGGGTGGATGATTGGCGGCGGCGGGAATAAAGATAAAAAGTTTTTAAACAAAGTTATGCAACAAATCAAAAAAGGCGCAAAAGAAATTAAAGCTGTTGAAGATAAGTTTGGATCGCCAACATATACTGTTGATTTTTCAAAGTGTATGGCACATCTCATTAAAACAGGTTTTTATGGACTCTATCATATGGGAAATATTGGAAGTTGTTCACGGTATGATATTGCAAAAAAAGCATTTGAAATCTTAGATATTAATGATGTCAAGCTCTCTCCATGTACATCAGAAGTTTTTCCTCTGCCGGCTCCTCGAGCACGTTCTGAATCTATGACCGATTATATGCTCAATCTAAGGGGTATCAGTATTATGCGTCCCTGGGAAGAAGCGGTAACTGACTATATAAAATCAAATTTTTCAAAATAGGTGTTACTTTGAATTCTCCTCTTGTTTCTTTTATGATAATAAATTGGAATGGCAAGAACTATTTGGAAAAATGTTTTACCTCGATACAAGAACAAACTTATCCGCATATTGAAGTTATCATGGTCGATAATGGATCGAGCGACGATTCAATTCTGTTTACTGAATCTAGTTTTCCTACAGTCCGCATTATAAAAAACACTGATAATCTTGGTTATGTTATTGCGAAAAATCAGGCTGCAAAATCCGCCCAGGGAACATATCTTTTTTCTTTGGATAGCGATACTCATCTTGATCGTTTCTGTGTTGAAAATCTCGTAAAAGAAATGGAATCGGATTCTCGGATTGGCATGTGTGCCTGTCATTTAAAAAGTTATGCCGGTGCTTCGGAATTGTCATGTGGCTTTGGTTGTGATTTTTTCAGTACAGCTACGTACAATGATAAGGAACCGTTTTTTTCTGATGGAGCGGGTATTTTTATTCGTAAAGACCTTTATATCGAGATAGGTGGATTTGATGAAACGCATTTTATGTATAAAGAAGATGTTGATCTAGGATGGCGTGTTAACCTTATGGGGTATCGTGTTTTTGCCGCGCAAAAAGCAATCGTTTATCACATGAGCGGGGGGGTGAGCGGTATTGAAGGAAAAAGGCTGGACGCTCACTGGAAGAACGGGACGCAATATGAAACTAATTATCGTCGTAGGTATCTTGGGGAAAAAAACAGTTTGAGAAACGTCTTAAAGAATTACAGTTCTTTAACCTTAATATGGATGATTCCTCTATATGTGTTAGTTTCTGTTGCGGAAATGCTCCTTTTTTTATGTGTAGGGCAGCCAAAGACTGTTTTAAATTGCTATCTGAAAGCCTATGGATGGAATATTCGTCATTTAGCCGATACAATAAAGGAACACAATAGAATGCAGCGGTTGAGGAAGGTAGGCGACTTGACGATTTTAAGAAAAATGGACAAACGACTTGGGAAGTATCTAAGTTTTAGGAAAATGAAAAGAATACCGATTGTTAAATAATCATGTTTGACTCTAAAAACTAGGTGCATTATGTTTAAGAAAATATTCCATGATACGTTTCAAATGGTCTCATCAGGTTTTATATATAAAATCCTCTCAAAGGTAATGAATGTATTGAATACATGTGTGCCAATTCCTAAGAATTTTACAATTGCCATTGGGAAAAACAAATATACAGCAAAAACATTTGATCGTGTAATGGCGCTCTTTTTTTGGAAACATGGGATGCTCGAATCTTATGAAACAGAAAATATAAAAAATATGATCAGTGAAGATATGGTAGTCTTAGATATTGGTGCTAATATTGGATATTATACACTTATATTCTCAGATTTAGTAGGTAATGGAGGCGTTGTGTACGCCTTTGAGCCAGATCCAGATAATTATATGACGCTTACAGAAAATGTAAAAGCTAATCATTGCAATAACGTAGTTGCACTTTCTAAGGCCGTCGCGCAAAAAAATGGTTCTGTTACATTGTATAGAAATGAAGGAAATAGAGGCGATCATAGTATTCATGATTACACGGGAGATAAAAAAAATACTGTGATTGTTGATTGTGTATCACTTGATAGTTATTTTTCTCAAGGAACAAAGGTGCATTTTGTCAAAATGGATATTCAAGGAGCTGAACCAGAAGCTTTTGAAGGAATGAAGCGCATATTAAAAGAAAATACGGATATAATGCTCTTAACAGAGCTGATGCCAGCAAATTATGCTGATACAGGAAAAGGGGCGCAAGATTTCCTAAAGATGCTCGATCATGAGTATGGTTTTATTGTTTATTATGTTGATGGGACTCGAAAGAAACTCGTACGTTTGAATGAAGATGAAATTCAAAAAAAATGCTTTGGTGGAAAGAGTATCAATGTTGTGCTGAAGAGAAACTGAAGAAGAGAATAGAGAATATGGTAACTGTATTTGATAAAATAAAAAGCGTTCTTATCAAACCTTTTGTTAAGAGCGAGAACTTGTCTATGCTTATATTTTTCATTACCTCTCGCTGTAACCAAAAATGTAAGAGTTGTTTTATTTGGCAAAGGAAAGATAATGCTAAAGCAGACTTAAGTATTTCTGAAATAGAATCAGTCAGTAAAAAAGCACCGCTTATAGATGTTCTTCTCCTTTCTGGCGGGGAACCTTTTATGAGGGAAGATATTGTTGATATAATACGGCTGTTTTTTGAAAATAATGGCATTAAGAATCTTGCAATACCCACCAATGGAAGTCTTACAGATATATCGTGTTCCAAAATTAAAGAAATTGCCAGTATATCGAGTGGTCTCAGTGTGAGTGTAAACTTTTCGATAGATGGCACAATGGATATCCATGATAGTATAAGGGGCGTTTCCGGTGCTTTCAAACAAACAGTATTGACATTAGAGAGTGTATTGGCATTAAAAAAAGAATATCACAATATTTCTGTTGTTGTGAACACAGTTATTATGAGTGATAACCTTGAAAATATTTCATCATTAATGTCGTTTATTGATGATAAAGGGTACGATCTTGATCACGTATTTGAAATTGTCCGCGGAAAACCACAATCTCCCGACATGCTTCATATGGATCAAAGGCTTTTAAAAGAGGTCTATGCGGATGTGTTGTTGTATCAAGAAAAACGGCTGAAGGAAAAATATTGTCGACATGATTTTAAATGGATCATTGATAGTTTTATTGCTCGCATCTGTCTTGCAAATCTCAGTGTTTTCTATCGCAAACAACTTGATATCTATTTTAAACAAAAATCCTGGGGTTTTCCATGTCAGGCAGGGAATTCCATTAGTGTTTTATATAGTAATGGCGATATGCCTTTGTGCGAGTTGCGTGATTCGGGTATTATGAATATTCGCGATAACGATTATGATATGAAAAAGATACTTCAGTCAGAAAACTTTGTGGATCTGAGAAAAAAAATCCGTCATGAAAAATGTAGTTGTACTCACATTTGTTTTCTAATGGAAAGCGCTTATAAAAGTGTCTCATTCTTGTTTTTTCAGTATCCGGTTACCTTTCTTAAAATGCTCTTTAAGGCAAGAATATGAATTTTTCAGTTATTATTCCTACGCATAATCGAAAAGATATCTTGCCTTTGACTCTTCGTGCACTTGAGGAGCAGCGTGAATATTCTCATGAATATGAAGTAATAATTATAGACGACGGGTCTCATGACGGAACCAGGGAATATCTTCAAACATATAATCCAAAGCGACCCCATTGTATAAAAATCTATCAGCAGCATAATGGTCCTGCATGTGCAAGAAATGCGGGGATAAAAAGAGCACGTGGAGATACTATAGTTTTTATTGGTGATGATACTGTGCCTGATCAATTGTTTCTCAGTCAGCACGAACAATCGCATAGAAGGTTTGCAAATTCTATTGTAGTTGGTTATACATCATGGCATCCGAAATGTGCTGTATCTCCATTTATGGATTTTCTTGATCGTAGTGGGTTGCAATTTAGCTATAATGGCTTGCAAGAATATCAGGAAATCGATTATAACATGTTTTATACATCCAATATATCTGTACCAAGAGAAATTCTGCAAACAGAATCCTTTGATGAGAAATTTCCATATGCTGCCTTTGAAGATATTGAGTTGGGATATAGATTATATAATAAGGGAGTTAAATCATTTTATTGTCCACATGCGAAATGTTTTCACTATCATTATTACGAAGATGAAAAGATGATACTTGCACGACAAAAACAGATTGCTGAGTCTTTGCTGTATATGATCAGTAGGCATCCAGAACTTGAACATACATACATTAAAAAATACAGAAAACTGATTGAGTATGCAGCTATAGCGTTATGTAATCCCATGACAAAATGTATCAATAAAGATCTGTACTGGCATGCAGGAATGATTAAATATAAATATAAACACTTAAACGCGCTATTGTCTCATAAAGAATAGGTAGTCTCTACATGTTTGCAATTGGAAACATGATTAATCTAAATTAGGAGCTGTATGAGTAATAAGAAATTATGGGTATTGATTTTTCTTTATCTGGTATTCTTCTTTTTTGCGGCACGCAATATAGTTGTTCCTGATAGCAAGCTTTTTGAGAGAGAGTATGACCTTGTTGCCGGACAAGAACAAATTGTCACAACGGTACCGTTGAAAACCTCATGTTTCGTTAAATGTAACATCTTTGGCGATAATATAATAAATAGTATCGAGACGTTTAAAATATTTTTCAATAATCAAGAATTAATCCCCAATAAGAAAGAAGTACGAGATAATTATCTTAGATATGAGTTGCGTGTTGATCAAGCGGGAGTGGTTAAAGGTAAAAATAGTATTACCTTTTCAATTATTCCCGATAAAGCACAATGCTCCATTTTAAATTTTAAGAAATCCTATCTGCGATATGAAAAGATATATATTGGCGATTTCTATTTATTAACATCTGCCGGTAAAGCAAGTGTTGGTTTTAGCATTATGAGTAGCATCATCTTTGCGTGCTCTATGACATTTGTATGGTTTTTAATGTCGTTATTCCTTAGCGCGCTATTTGACTATACGTATCTTCATGTATACAGATTTAATCTTATTCTTCTTACAATCCTTTTTGCCATTATAGTATTTTTTAAAACTATTTGCTATGTCAGTGGAATATCTGTAGCTTTAGGCTCAACAATATCGTCTGTATCGCTCCTTATCCTTTTTGTTGCGTATAAGTGCGCGGAAGTCCTTATGTATGGAAGAAAAAAACTTCTATTTTATTACAAAAGAGTTCTGCAATGGTTTGCGAAGGTGGAAGATAGGTATCGGCTATCAATAGTATTAGTTGTTTTATTCATAATCTCATATATTGCAGTTTTTTTTACTCTGCAGTATTTGCGGTATACAAGTTTTGTTTCAAGTATGGATCTTAATTGTATTGTGCAACTTGTATTTAATGCTATGGAAGGGCGGGTAAATGAAGTCCAAAATGGTGCGTTTGAACTTGTTAATTATCTAAAATTTCATTTACAGCCCGCTTATATATTATTTGTTCCGATGTATTATGTATTTAGAAGTAACTTGCTTTTTTATTTTGTGCAAACCGCGGTAATCGCTTTAGGCGCATTACCTGTCTATTGGATTGCAAGAGAAAAACTCAAGCATAAAGGCTATGCAGTTTGTTTTTCAATACTGTATTTGTTATACCCGTCTATACACAATTGTACTATGTATGGTTTTCATCTCGAGGAATTATCTATTGGAATTGGTTTGTTTGCATTTTATTTTCTTATCAGCAAAAAGCGTGGTTTATTTTTTGTCTCTTGTCTTTTATTAATGTCACTCAAGGAAAATGTTGCGGCAATACCTTTTATGCTGGGTATTTATGCGTTTTTTTGCGGGGAGAAAAAACTGGGGATTCTCGTATCGTTGATTTCTGTAGCATGGGTATATATTACTCTTTTTGTTGTAATTCCACTATATACGCCTGAAGGTCAGATTACGTACTCTGAGACTTTTTTTAGAAATTTAGGAGGCTCAAAAGATGATGTTATAATTAACCTGTTTTCTAATATGTATACTTATCTGAGGCCAATAATAACGGATCCTTTTAAATCTAATTTTTTATATCACCTTTTCGCTCCTTTAATATTTTTACCTATTTTGGCACCCGAAATTCTTATGATTGCTCTTCCGATATTTGGCCAGCTTTTATTGTCAAATTATCTCAGGTTTCACGATATAACTGTTTTCTATCAATCTTCTTTATTGCCGTTTGTCGTCATTGCCGCGATTTATGGTTTTAACAGATTGGTGAAAGGAGAAAAACTTATAGCCAAGCGGATATTTGGTTATAAAGGTAATTATTTTAGTATTGTTGTAATAGGTATTATGTTTATATCAACGCTATATTATTCGCATAAAAATATTACCCCTAAGCATGCTCCGGGTTATTTTCGCCCAGAGGTGTATTCTGTTAGTGATCGTGATAGAGATATAAAACAACATCTTGATGAGATTCCGGCAGGGGCATCTTTGGCTTCACCAATGAAGTATTATGAATATTTGTCCGGAAGAAGATATCAATATTATATATTTCCGGAAACTATACAAAACAAAAAACCTGAGTTAGTATTGATTGATTCATATATGTGTTGGCCTGCGTACGGTGAATATAGGTATAATGGAATGGTGATACATGCCCTCGATGCATCTGATAACTATAGATTGACATTGAAGTATCGAGGATACTATCTTTTTGAGAAAAAAGATACGATGCATCCATGCTCTATATACATATATGATCATACATTTTTTCATAAAACGTATGATAGTGAGAATAATGCCTATGAGTATGGCAAAGACATTTATATTCCTGAAGATGGTTTTTATACGCTTTATGTGGGTGTAAGTGATGCTGTTATTAGTTGCTCAAATGCGGACAAAGGATATGATTCATTTGAATTTCTTCCAGGTTTTAGGGGCGTAGTAAAAATTGCACAAAGCTTTAGCCCTCAAAAGATAAAATACAATGTACTACAAATATTAGTTCGTAGAATTGGAAACCCTGTATTTAGTTTATCCATACGAGAGGATGTTCATGGAAAGCCAGGGGGGGCATATTTAACTCGGATTGAAGGGACACAATCACAAGGAAAGGCGTATAAATATTCCTGGATTGATTTTGATATAAGTGATGTACTATTCGATATGTCAAAAAAATACTGGTTTGTACTTTCCGTAGAAGGTGAAAAGAATTACCATAGATACGAGATTGCCGCATTTAATCGTAGTTTAAAAAAAGGGTATAAGGATAGCATATACTATATATATGATGGCAAGAGAGATGTATGGGCCGCTCCATACAAGAGAAATCAAAAAATTGACAATGAATTTGGAAATGATATTGATGGGATTATTTTTAGAATGGTCAGAAAGGAAGAATTCTGTCAAAATGTAGTTGTACGTGTTGATGGTGTGAAGCATACGTTTGCTGAAAAGGATGATAAAAGATATCATAATATATATACACTGAAGTATGAAAAGATTCCCCTTGTAAAAGGGAAAAATAATTTTATTATTTCGGGTGATAAAAACTTCCAACTTAAGTACTTGAAGCTAGAAAAAATACAATAAAGAGGACATATATGTACGAAAAAAAAGACATTATTAAATTTTACAACGCATTTGCCCGCGATAGAGAGTTTTGGAGAGTAAAAAACAAATATTATCACCAGGAGCTTAATCGATTAGTTTCATTTCTTGTTCCACAGAAAAGCTCAGTGGTTGAAATTGGGTGTAGTGACGGAGAGCTTCTTGATACATTGAAACCGGTTGAAGGAGTGGGGGTGGATTTTAGCGAGAATATGTTGGAGTGTGCAAAAAAGAAATATCCTAATTATACATTTGAACTGCAAGATGCTGAAGATATAAAATTGGAGAGAAAATTTGACTATATAGTGATGTCTGACCTTGTCGGTGAGCTCAACGATGTCTGGAAGGCCTTTAGGGAATTGAAAAAAATCACTCATAGTAGGAGCAGAGTTGTTGTTACGTATCATAATTTTTTATGGGAACCGTTTTTAAAACTAGCAGAAAGATTAAAGTTGAAAATACCGCAAATGAATCAGAATTGGTTGTCTCTCAAGGATTTAAGAGATCTTCTAGATCTAAACGGTTACGAAGTTATTAAAGAAGGATATCATTTATTGTTTCCAAAACATATACCCATACTGTCAGCTTTTATGAACAAGTTTATTGCAAAGCTGCCATTCATAAAAAAGCTTTGTCTGATCATATATCTGGTTGCAAGAGAAAAAGAAAATGAGGGTGTTGAAAATACAAAGGAATTTTCATGTTCGATTATTATCCCTACGAAGAATGAGGCAGGAAATATTGAAGGTGCGGTTGAAAGAGTACCTAATATAGGTAAATCTTTTGAGCTTATCTTTGTTGACGGTAATTCTACCGATGGGACAGTAGAAAAAATAAACGATATGAAAGAGAAATATAAAGATAAAAAAGATATTTCATTAATACATCAGGGTGATGGAAAAGGAAAAGGCGATGCGGTCCGTAAAGGATTTGCTGCTGCTAAAGGAGATGTTCTCATGATCCTCGATTCTGATTTGACTGTTCCGCCAGAGGAGTTGCCCCAGTTTTATTGTGCGTTGTCTGAAGGACGCGGGGATTTTATTAACGGATGCAGACTGGTGTATCAGATGGAAAGCCAAGCCATGCGGTTTTTAAATCTTTTAGGAAATAAATTCTTTGGAATGTTGTTTAGTTGGATATTAGAGCAGCCCATAAAAGACACTTTATGCGGAACAAAGGTTTTGTTTAAATCTGATTATGAAAGAATCGTTGCCGGGAGAGATTATTTTGGTGATTTCGATCCATTTGGCGATTTTGATCTCCTTTTTGGGGCATCAAAACTTAATATGAAAATAGTAGAAATGCCTGTCCATTATAAAGACAGAGTTTATGGTGATATTAAAATAAGACGTTTCTTTCATGGCTGGCTTTTACTCCGAATGAGCGGATTAGCTTTTTTAAAATTAAAAATGTTCTCTTAAATATATTGTATATATAATGAAGATTATTGATTGGTTAAAACTTCCGGAAGTAAATAAGATTGATTGCTTGGATGAGAGAGAAACAACTTTGTTGTATGCGCAGGTTATAAAGAAGAAACATTTTTTGAATCTTTTGTATAGAGATTTTTATCGTAACTTAGTCGAAACAGTAAAAGATAGTAGTGGAAAATCTGTAATTGAACTTGGTAGTGGGGGTGGTTTTGTTAAAGAGGTATTTCCTCAGATAATAACATCAGACATTATTCATGTGCCAGGTTTAGATCTTCAATTTTCTGTTGAAAGAATTCCTTTTAAGAAGGATTCGGTTGATGTTTATATTATGATTGACGTGCTACATCATATAGACAACGTTGAAATGTGCTTAGATGAGTTGTGTCGATCTCTCAAGATAGGAGGAAAGATAGTAATGATAGAGCCCGCCAATACTATCTGGAGTCGATTTATTTATAGTAAATTCCATCAGGAGAACTTCGATATTAAAGCAAATTGGCATTCTGCATCAAGTAATCCTTTGTTTTCAGCAAATGGGGCACTTCCATGGATAATTTTTGTTAGGGATAGAAAGATATATGAAGAAAAATATTCCGCATTACGTATCCAGAAAATAAAAACTCATACACCTATTAGGTATTTGATAAGCGGCGGTGTTACAATGCGACAGTTATTGCCTTCTTGTACATATAATTGCATAAGATATTTTGAAAAGCTTATGGCTCCTTTGAATAAATACATTGGTATGTTTTTAACGATAGAGATTCGAAAGATTAAATAGCGTCTTACATATGAATAATAATGCAATTCTCAAAACAAAAATAAGAGTGATAAACCTTGCAAAATATTTGATGTGCGTTTTTCAAGAGGAATCAATCAATTCTGTTGTGTCATTATCTGTTGATGGCCCATACAGGAAGTTTGTAAAAAGAGAAGTATTTCTTGTCTTGCTTTTTCTTGTCCTTTCTTTTATATATGTATCACCAAATTTTGAGAATATAAATAATTATTCATGTGGCGATGGAGAATCTTATCAAACGATAAATGCAGTTATAAACAAGACTATTCTTGAGCATAAGCAGATCCCTTTATGGAACCCATATTCCGGCGGGGGGAATGTAATGCTGGCACATCCTGAATCTCCATTTTTATCTCCTCTTTATCTGCCGGTTTTGATATTTGGAACCGTGATAGGTATAAAAATACAGATAGTGTTATATTATTTTATTGGTCTTTGTGGAATGTATGCGCTCTGCCGGTATCTGAATTTTAAGGTTTTACCGGCTTTTTTATCGGCAATTATATTTGCATTTAATAGTTATCTGTCAAATCATTTAAATCTGGGTTATTTTCCATGGATGACAATTGTATGGCTCCCGTGGGCTTTTTTGTTTTATTTGAAAAGCTTTGTAAACAGAAAAAACATTGTCTGGTGTGCGATTGTTTTATCACTGCTATTGTTTGAAGGCGGTGTGCATAATCTAACTATGATATGTAGTTTCTTGATTGCTTATTCGGTATTTGAATCAATCAGAAGTAAAACTTTCAAACCAATAATTATTTTGGTGTTTATTGCGGGTGTTTCAGTTTTAATCAGCGGGATCAAATTAGTTCCTATGCTGCAGTTTATGGATGATTATCCTCGAAGGGCAAGTCATATGGTTCTTCCTTATGTGCCGTATTGGACGCTGTTGATATCTTTACTAGATAGAGGTTTTTACGGTAAATGGTACCATTTACCGTCACCAAATTTTGTCGGACAGGAGTTTTTAGCGTATATCGGGATAATTCCATTGTTAATATTAATTATTGGCGCGGTCAAGAGTTACAAAAAATACTGGCCCTTGATTTTGACTCTCATAGTGTTTGTTTTTATCTCATTTGGTAGGGGGGCATGGTTTGATCTTTGGGATTTAATAAAACACCTTCCTGTATATAATAATCAGTTTATAACCGTTAGAAATGTGATTATTATTGTTTTTATTGGGGCATTGATAATAGGATATTATTTGTCAAAGTTTGAGTATTCCAGGTTAAAAAATGTACTTCTTGGATTAGTGGTTTTATTTGTTTTGGCAGATCTTACCAGTCATGGTTGGTACTATATAAGATGTTTTCCGAATAAACTCAAGGAGGTGGCGGCTGAAGGAAATTTTGTTCAGGAGAAAACAGAAAAGTTGTTGCCTACCTTTTTAAAAGGTCATGGTAACCTGTTGTTTTGGCGTCCGGCAAGGATAGATCTTGCAGCAAAGAGCATAGTTGATGAGGGATATAAGGGGGAGGTATATTTTTCCGGGCAAATTGGAAAGGCATCTATAGAAAAATTTACACCAAATAAAATATGTATTAATTACGATATTGCCATTGGAGATATTCTGATACTTAATCAAAACTATTATAAGGGATGGCATGCCTACGGAGATAGTCCTTTGAAGGTATTTTCATATAATGGGCTTATAGGTATTACTGTACCTAAAGGGATTGGAAGCATAACTCTTACATATTTTCCGTATAGTTTTATTTTAGGAATTATTGTTTCATTGATCGGAATAGGCATATCAATAATCATTCTACATAAAAAGAGAATATGAATAATCAATCAAACCTAAAATTAGACAGCACGTCACAATCACATGACAAAAAAGGTCTGTGGTCTGTAGTCTGTGATCTCTGGTCTTCAATGAATATAAGAGATATATTCATTTTATTTATTCTCTCCCTTATACCATTATTCTGGTTCAAAGAAGGGTGTTTCATAGCGAGTGGGGATGTTGCTCAGTACCTTGATATTTCTAATCTGATGCGTTTTTTTCCTTGGGCATGGTCTGAGAGAATAGCCGCCGGCGAACCCTGTCTTCATACAACATTTTCTCTTCCGATAGGTTATTTCTGGCTTATATTAAAAAAGCTTGGAGTACACATGATTAGCATCGAAAAGCTATGGGTGTTTATGACATTCTTTGCTTCAGCAGTTTCGATGTATATTTTTGTTAGAGGATTTATAAAAGATAACAAAAGTTGCGCTCCTTTGTTTGCAGGAATCTTTTACACTTATAATCTCTTTCTTGTAGTCGCCCCATTGATTGTTCAATACAATTTGGCCCCGCTTTATATGTTTGGCCCTCTTACCCTGAGTTTTTGGTCGAGAGGACTTGCATCTGAAAGTAATAAAAAGCGATACGGATATGCAGCACTGTGCGCTCTTTCAAGCATGTTATATACCCATACGAATGTGAATATGCCACATGTTGCAGCCTTTTTTGTCATTGTAATCGTACTGACAATATATCACTTTATTTTTACGTCTAAGAAAATATTAGGTGATATATCGTTTATTCTTGTCAGTGGTCTCTTATATGTGAGTGTTAACATTTGGTGGATTGTTGGTTCTTTCTATCAGATGGTGCAAATAAGCGATGTTGTGCAGAGTACTAGAAGCGGATGGCATTTGCTTGGTGCTACACATTTAAATGATGCCTTTAGACTGCTTGGTTTTTGGGCATGGGATCATAAACATTTAGACCTATATTATTTCCCTTTTCATCAGCATTACGATTCATGGGGAATGCTTCTGGTAAGTTATGGGATAATCATGCTTGCGATTATGGCGATTGTCATGAAGAAAAGACAGGCACTTTTCCCCGCACTTCTTCTTGTGTGCGGATTATTTCTCGTTAAAGGTGCAAACGGCCCCGGGGGGGGCTTGTATGAATATTTCTGGAAGAATATTTATGGGTTGTGGGTGTTTCGGGAGCCCTGGTCTAAATTTACTCATATAAATGTATTTGCACTATCACTGCTTTTTGGAATATCCGTTAACGCTATCTACGATAAAATTATAAACTGGAGTAGGTCATGCGACGATTCAAGAGGAGCGCGCGTGTTTCAGCATGTCAAAAGATCTATTGTCATGACATTTCCTCTTATGATTGTATCAATGGTGTTGCTTAATTGCTATCCCGCTGTTACTGGTGAAATAATTTGGGATCAATATAATATGAATATACGATCAATGCATGTTAAGGTGCCTGAATATTGGCCTCGATTGGGAAAGTGGTTTGAAGATAATGACCAGTACGCAAGGGTGTTCTTATTGCCTAAAACAGGTTATGCAAAAGCCGCATATGATTGGGAATCTGGTTTTACATCAGCAACGACTGCTGCAATCTCATTTTTGCCGAATCAGCTAGCATATTGGACAGATTTTCCGATTACACGTGCGCATGGTCTCTTTAATAAAGTAATACCGATAATCTATAAAAATAAAGGTATGCATGCGGCTGATTATTTGAGGTTGTTAGGGGTTAAATATATTCTGCAACAAAATGATATTTCGTGGCAGTTTACCTATGATGATGCAATTCCCCATAAAAAAATTACATCCATTTTAAATAATATGGAAGGAATAAAACCTTTGATGACCTTTGGGAAATTGGATCTTTATGAAATTGACAGCGCTTTACCAATTATATATGCTGCAGATACCATGACGTTTATTAACGATAAAGAAAAGGATGTTTTTAGCATAAATAAAGCTGATCTTTTAAGCGCTCCGTTTGTTTTTGGCAAGCAACCAAATATGACACAGGGGGATACAGCAAAATCGTTTAATCCTATTAAAAAAATTGTAAGAATAAATCCAGTTAAATATGTTGTAAACGTTAAAGCACAAAAGCCGTACTGGATAGTTTTTAATGAGTCATTTAATCCTGGATGGCAAGCAAGAATATCTATGTCAGAGAATATGAGTATTATGAGAGGGTCAGTACTCAGGGATATGATCTTTTATGGCAGTACCTCCAGTATAGCAAAAAGACACGAAATGATTAATGGTTTTGCAAATGGGTGGTATATTAATCAAACAGGGCAATATAGCGTTGTTATTGAATATATCCCTCAGGGGTACTATGAAGTGGGAAAAATCATTTCATGGGTTTGTGGTATAGTGTGCTTGTTTTTTATGTTTCAGATGATCTGTGCTCGTTCTGCAAAAAAGATTTTATGAGTTTCCTCAGTGGTTTAATCTTTGCCAAAAAGAGCTGGATTGATGTGATAGAAGTAAAATAGGCTAAGATTGGTGCCAGGATGCCAAAAATTTTGTATTTTCTTAAATAAGCTTTGTATTGCACGCTGATTTTTATTTTTTTTGTATCCCTTAAAGCGTTTATTCGTTCTTCTTTCGAGAATTCAGGTGTTTGGAAATATGGCTGATCTGATGTGAGGGATGCACTGTTGAGGTATATCTCTGGTGGAATAAGAAAGTAATTATTTTTTTCTACCCATTTGTACAGCTCTGTCCCCGGAAAGGGGACAAGATTATGAAAACAAATATCGTAGACTGGATATTTTTGAGCCAATTGTACTGATAAATCCAGATCGGCTTGAGTTTCTGTAGGGCTTCCAATCAAGAAGAAGAGAGTAATATCAAATCCTAGTTCACACGCATTTTTTATAGTTTCATCTACCTTGCTAATATCCTGGCTTTTTTTTATGGCTTTCAATACTTTGTTTGAGCCGCTTTCTACAGGAATAGATATTGCATAAAAACCTGATTTACGCATAGCTGAAAGGAGTTCTCTGTCAACTCTGTCTGCTCGTATTCCGCTGGAACATTCAAGAAGGAGAGGTCCAAAATGTGCATCTTTTATCATTGAACATATTTCTTTTGCACGTTTTGCATCGAGAGTAAAGTTGTCGTCGATGAAGTCAAACTTTGTATATCCTCTTTGTGTCCAAAAAGAAAGTTCCTCGATAACTTTATGAGGTGTTTTTGGTCTAAATTTTCCACCAATAGATGTTCCTACAGCACAGTAGGTACATTCATAAGGGCAGCCCCTTGATGTGAGGATTGCGATCTTATCAGTAATATATTTTTCAAGCTCAAACTTCTCAAATTTTGGATAGGGAATGCTGTTGAAATCATTCATCATGGGGCGATGCCCGGTAAAAGCAGTTTCTCCTGTAGCTGTATCTCTATGATAAATACCTTTTACTTCTTTTGTATTATCATTTGTACATAATTCAAGAAGTGTTTCCTCTCCTTCTTGAAAGACAGCATAATCGATGCTCGGACATTCTGTAAGTATCTTTTCTCTTATTGCTGAAACATGTGCTCCGCCAACAACTATCTTTGTTTTTGGAAAAAGTGACTTGAGCTTATTTAAAAGTGCGTAGTTTTCCGTATATGAGAATGTCATCATGGTGATGCCAATCAGATCAGGCTGAAATCTTTTTATAGTATTAATAAGGTCGCTGTGTGTGTGTCCCAGACGCATATCAAGCACTTCATGAGATATGTTCTTAGATGATAGATTCTCCGATAGATAACCAATACCCAAAGGTGGATAGAGAGGTGGTATCTTATCAAGTTTGTTTTTTGGAAATAGGAGTAATATCTTTTTAAACATAATCGCTCATGGTTAAGATTTTTTACGAATTTCAAAAAAGCGTGCTATACGCCAGAATTTACCGCTCATTATATCTTTTAGGGCCTCTATACACAAGTACTGCCCTTTAGCAGCTAAGAATATAATTTTACCTAAAATTTCATATTTGTCTAAAAAAAGAATTACTTTTTTTTGCAACAATAGTTTTTTTATGCTCAGTGGAAGATAAGAATTACAATATAATATATAAAATAGCGCATTTGCGCAGGTATGTTTTAAAAAAGTGTAATTTTTATAATATATTTGATTTTCAGCATTTTCAATATAACCTTCTTTTTTTGCTTTTTCGTATAGCGCGGTTCCGGGATAGAAGGTCATAGAGAATAAGTTCATTTTATAGGGTTGTGGCATTGATGCTAGAAAGGTGAGAGTTTCAATTTTATCGTCAATAGATTCCCAAGGGGTGTCGAGTATAAAGTCAAAATAAGGGGCTTTGATGCGGTTTTTATATTTATTAAAAAGCATGATCGTTTCGTATGTCTTTTTTATGTCAAAATTTCGGTTAAATAGTTTAGCCGTGCTTGCGCTCGCTGTTTGTATTCCCATACGTACATAACACATACCAGCATCAAGCAGTTGCACGAGTCTTTTCTCGTTTATCGTTGAGGGTGTTATACCTGCAACAGTAAAAGGAAGATTAATCTTATCGGTATAGATATTGCAAAAAGCGGCTATATTTTCATCCGATGTTGCCAAAAAGAGATCATCTTCAAATAAGATTCTTTCGATAAATGGAATATGTTTTTTAACCCATAGCAATTCTTCGATAACATTATTAAGGCTTCGCCTTCGGTACAGCTTTGGTTCTTTGTGGTATATTTTTTTGAGTGCGTCATTACAGCAATATGCGCAACTATACGGGCAGCCACGTGATGTCAGTGTGAGATATATGGTTGAAAAATGTTTCTTGAAATAATTATCATTGAATAAGCGTATATGTCCGTCATCTAGAAGATATTGTTCCTTGTATGCGTAATCAGGGTAGGGGAAAGAATCGATATTTTGCGTTAAAGGCTGTATCTCATTTTTTATGATGGTTCCGTTTTTATTAAACCAGAGTCCTTTTATTGATTCTGTGGGTTGGTTGTCTTTGAGTGCTATGGCTAATTCCGTAAAAGCGTCTTCACCCTCGCCAATACATATTCCATCAGCATGTTGAAGAGATTCTTCAGGGCACGTTGAAGGATGTATTCCTCCCCATATAATAAATGCTTTTGTATTTGCTTTTAATGCTTTAGTAAGTTGAATTACACGACCGAGTTGGTTTGACATAAGTGAAATCCCGATCAGATCAGAATCTTTTACAAGATTGGTTATCTCTTTAAGATTTTCTTCGATAAAATGACAGTGAAAATTCTGGGGCAAAAAAAGCATGCGTACAGGAATTCCCCTCCGTTTTAGGATTGATGAAAATGTTCTCAAACCAATTGAGTAAATTTCTAAATAAGGTGATATGAGGGTTACTTGCATGTTTATTTTGTTTTCCTTGTGGGAAAATATGTTAGAAGAAATACTATCAAGATAATAATGGCTGTAAAAGAAATGTATAGTGCTCCTTCAAAAGTGTATTGCGGTCCGTATTGAATTATTATTTTGTATATACCTGGTTTTGTTACCCACCAACCGTTTGCGTAGCCATTAATAACATAATGATCGACTACATGGGTCCACGTATTTTTATGTATGAATGTATCCAAAAAAACTCTCTTTTTAAAAAAGTCTGAATGTGAGATCGTTTGGTCTATGTATGCATGCCACTCAAGGGAGTATGTATTATCAAAGATTAGCCAGAATGGCGCGTGGGCATCAATATCAACTATATACCGTGAAGGATTGATCTTTGTTACCATCTTGATTGGATATGATGTATCTATTGTGGTAAAATTTGATTGTTCCGGTGCTCGTTGTTCCTCAGATAGAAAAATATAAGGAGCTTTTTTTAGAAGCGATGGTTTGAGTGTAAATAATGAGTTTTTAGTATTCTTATCTACTGTTGCTTCTGGGGTAGAATAGATATGAGGTAATGATTGAGTGACTTTATAGATGTCTAGTTTTCCAAATGAAGTTATTTTCTTAAGCCCTGTGTCCTGAGATAATCTTTCCGAAAGCATATCGTGCGAGATTGCATCAGGCCAAGTGAACTTCCAATCAACATCTTTTTGGTGAACGACATAAGTTATCCCAAGAGGTCTCAGGATATCCGAAGCGTGACGGGATGTTTCCGCTTCAGTGATTGAGAAAATGTTATTAAGATACGCTTGATATTCATTGTGGGGAAAATCTTCATAATAGATAAGGGGGTTAGGGAAAAGGTTTTTTACCGGTGAGCATTCTGCTGTAAAACCTGATTCCCAGTTAAAACATGATTTGCCATACCCTGTTTTGGGTAAAGGTAATATTCGTGCGTCAGGATCATTTTCTTCAAACCAGTTACTTGCATCATGCCAATATTGGGGAACTTTTGCGTGTAGAGATCTCATTTCATAATTGTAGTGATCCCAAATACACTCTCCGGTGAACATCGGAAAGGAGAGCAGGCATATTACGGTAATGATTATTGCTGGAAAAATCGTTTTAAAAGAGTGCTTTAATGGAGAAATGTATTTCCTTGAAGCAACTGAGCTTTTATTAACCCATTCCATTAGTGTGTCGAAATAGTACGAGCATGATATACCTAAAAGAAGACCGTATGAGAGGGTAACAATGGCGGCGAATTTTGCGAATGGCTCCCTGAATATCCAGAATCCCGGCAGAGAATTCCAAGCATACTTGTAAAAAAAACCAAATGGTCCGGTTTCACCTTTCATGAGAAAAAGACCAATTAGTGCAAGGAGTGCTGGAAATACGCTTTTTTTTGTTTGTACAAAAAGAGCGGAAAAGATAAAGATAACAAGACCCCATTCTAAGATGAGGAAGTACCAGCTATCGTAGACATATGCGTATGGGAAATAAGGCATGTCTCTGTGCCCAACTCTCCAAGCCCATGATCCCAGAAGCCGGAAAGCATCGGAAAGATGGGTTGCATTAAGCACTTCCCATCCCTTGTGTGAAGCAGAAACGGTGTTGCTCATACTTACCATTTTTGTGAAAGAAACACTAATCCACCAAAAATTTACTGCTGTATATAAAATTCCGCACAATACAATGAATATACATGCGGATACAAAACGATTTCTGTTAGTAGCCAGATAAAATATTAGATATGCTAAAAGGATACCTATAAGGACAAAAAGATGCGTGATATTGAGACTTGCGCTTGCAAATAGTAGCGAGGTCAAGGCAATGAGAGATGCAAAAAAAATATTTTCTGAAGTATTTTTGCTATGAAGTCCTTTAATGAAAAAGGCAAGGATGAGAGGGGTGAACATATAAATGGGTGCGAGGTTGTATTGGACAATAAGTGGAGTGTTGGCAACAAACGGATTAATTATATAGAACAAAGCGCCCAGGAGTGTACCAATAGTGGATTTGCTGGTTTTAGTAAATAGATTGATTAGATAATACATTGAAAGAGCTGATATGAAAAGCGTTACGCATGCCCATAGTTGTTGAATGATGTTAAGGGGGATGGAGAACGATTTTAATAGATACCAAAATGCTCCGTAAGGTAATAAGAAGTGTACTGCAAAATTATGCCTTCCGGCCATGACCTGTTCATCCCATGCGTAGGGGAGAAACTTTATGTAGTTAGACAGATCAATATATGCAGCAATATCTCCACCAGCTATAAAGCACCCTTTCTTGAACCAAAGAAGGGGGATAAGGGACGCAAAAATAAGTATAATTATGTCTCGCAGTATTTTTTTATTCTGTGTGGGTATGATATTCATCAGTGTATGGTAATTACTCCTTTTACGTTTTTCCAAAAAGCAATAAGGACGGCAATGCCTAAAACCACAAATGAAACGTTTGCAAAGAATTGCGAAATTGTTGTTAAGCCAAGGATGAGGAATATCATGCACCCTAAGGCAGTGTATGTAAAGCATATGAGCATTTTTTTAAAGAAAACTATATTACGTATCTTTTTCCACAGTGGATAAAAACATAATAAATAAATACTAATAAATGGGATCATATAGAAATTGGGCAATAAAAGTATCGTGTAATGTGATACTGACGATGAAATCATGATAATCACGTAAAAAAGAATAACGGGAAAAACGCATGTGCAATACAAAAGAGTAATATGTGATAGCGGTAATCCAAGTATGGCCGTAAAAATATACACACAGATTGATATGCAGATTAAAAAGAGGACTGCGGTTATAAGTGTTTTTTTTGTGGGTGCTATTCGTGTGTCTTTATTGAGATAAAAATGTGATTTGTTATCAATAACAAACATGCCATAGACTGGCTTTGAGCGATAATTCTTAATAGTAAAGGTCGGGATTAATATCCGCTCTTTATGAGGACTATCATGTAGAGTGAGGGTGTTTTCTCCGTCAATAACAGCTTCTTTTGGAATATAATATTTATAGAGTATTTTATCTTTTTTTATTTTTGTTGAAAGTGGATGGAGGGCATAGCTGTTAATAGATAGATTTGGTGTAGCTAGTTTCTTGTTGGTGTTCATGCGAAGCTTAAGATAATAAGGTTCCTTATAGGGGAGCGTATATGTAATATCGTTGGTAGCAGACGACATTGTTTTAGTCTCATCTATCAGCGGAAAGTGATCAATCATATGTGTCGACATACAGAGAAAATACAGCGCAATGAACACTATGTTTGTGGAAACCAATATGATATAGTAATAAAGTTTTTTATTCATAATTAAGATATTTAGTGGTATTCTTTTTTTGCGGTAAATTGTACCTAATGGAATACATTAAGTCATCCAAAAAGATAGTGGAAATAGTAAATGAAATTCAATAAGGCAAGAAGAGCTCTAACTATTTTTTTTATTTTTGTGTTCGTCATTCTTACAAACGGGTTCGCTTATGCATGGGAAGATTGCCCCTTTGGTTTGCAATATGACCCATACCCGGGTAGATGTGAGAGGTATGTTGATACGAATGGAGATAATTACTGTGATCATTCGCAGACTTCACCGGTTGAGAGGGAAGAAGCCAATGATGATAACATTTCTAAAATTAAAGAACAAGATCAACCTGTTCTCATTGAATAATCTAATAATAATGAGGTGATAATGAATTCTAGATGTGTTATGAAAATGATAATCGGTTCGGCAATATTTGGTTTGGTTTTTTCAGTATTATTCCATCTGCTTGCGCTGGACAGTTTTACAGAATATGATATAGATAAAGAACTGAGTAAGTTTAAGGGCCAAATAACTTATACCGTGCCGGATGTGCTCGATCAGTATTATTTAAAGTATAAATCAAGTGATTTACACGCGTCCGAAGATGTCAAAATATATATTAACGATAGACTTGTTGAAAATCTGCGTTCAAAAACTGGTAATGGTGTACTCGATTTGAGGGTCCTGCTCCCTGTTGGAATGGTAAAACCAGGTGTTAATCGCGTGCGGGTATTGAAAAATAACAAGGAAGAGTATGCTGCAGTTGATAGGCTGACATTAAAGAATTCTCGGCGTAAAGCTGTTCAAAGCAACCTGTTTATATTATTTAAATTATCACCTCTCATTCCTAGAAATATTGAGAGTATCTTACAAGGGAGTTTGTGGGGTTGGTTAATCGGGTTTCTGGTACTGATGTTAGCGAGTGTGTTTTCCCTTAAAGTACTCTCTTACAGCGGGCTTCCTAAAGAAAAACTTATTTCAATTGATTTATGGACATATGTTTTTCCTATAGTAGTTTTATCTAGTCTTTTTATTAGCTCTTTTTTTACTAAGTATTATCTTGTGCTCACGAGTCAGTTTTTCTGGTTTATCGTTATCTTTTTTAGCGTGCTGTCGAAAATTGTCATATATATTTTGACTGCATATAGAAAAGCGTTTGTGAGCGGGGTTGTATTAATTTGCAAGAAAGTTGTGCATAATCCGGTTAATGCGATGATTATTATTGGTCTTATTTTGATACTTTTGATACCCCTCCCGAGTCTTATTTATCCGTATTTTCCCATAACTGATTCGCATCTTCTTGCTGCACGCGATGCTGAAATATTTGCTAATATTGCCTATGTTTTGCTTCTTATCGGTGCAATACTGAAGTTTATTAAGGATTATAGAAAGTTTAAGAAGGAAAAAACTATAACGGATAAGTGATAAGCGTAATGGATTATCCTTCAATATCGATTGTTATTCCTACATTCAACTCAGGTAGAGTGCTCAAACTGTGTCTTGATTCTATCGTCTCTCAGGACTATCCAAAAGATATGGTTCAAGTTATCATTGCAGATGCTGGGTCAACTGATGATACGGTTGCTATTGCCAGGGGGTTTACAGAAACTATTGTACCAAATCCTCTCAAAACAGGTGAGGCCGGAAAAGCCGCCGGATACAAACACGCAAAAAATGACATTATTGCATTTGTCGATTCTGACAATATTCTTCCTTCACCTGATTGGCTAAGGAAGATGACTGAACCCTACGCTGACGGTGATATTACCGGTACCGAACCCATAGAATATACATATAGAAGGACTGATGGGGCGATAACCCGTTATTCTGCATTAATGGGTATGAATGACCCTCTTTGTCTTTTTCTCGGCAATTATGACCGTTTAAACCTTATTACGGGTAAATGGACCGAAGTGCCCTTGCATGAAACGGATATGGGTTCCTATATAAAGATTTCTTTTTTTAATGAAAAGAAGTTTCCCACTATTGGTGCAAATGGTTTCATGGTTCGTAAATCTGCTCTAGATACATGCGGGATAACCGATTATCTGTTTGATATAGATGTTATTTATGAGCTCTACACACAAGGGTTTAAAACATTTGCCAAGGTTAAAACCGGTATCATCCATCTTTTCTGCGGGGATATAAAGACATTTATTAGAAAGCAAAAACGTAGGGTGAAAGATTACCTGTACTACGCGAAACTGGGTGTGAGAAAATATCCATGGAACAGTGTCAGTTATCTACGGCTCGCGAAATTTATTATTTATACAGTTCTTATTAGTCCTGTTGTGATCCAAGCATGTATCGGATATTCAAGAAAACATGACCCAGCATGGTTTTTACATCCACTTTTTTGCATATTGACCTTGTGGTATTATGGTACAACAAAAATAACAAGTCTGTTTCAAGTTAAAGAGATGGATAGAAAAAATTGGAGCCAGTAAATAATAAAGACACCAGACAAGAGACCACAGACCACAGACAAAAAAACAGATGGATAAAAAAGAAATAAAACATCATCATACCAGAGAGTTCTGGTCTACGCGTATCGGGCTTATCCTTGCTATGGCAGGTAATGCCGTAGGTCTTGGGAACTTTTTGCGTTTTCCCGTTAAAGCCGCGCAAAATGGCGGTGGCGCATTCATGATACCTTATTTTATAGCCTTTCTCCTTTTGGGGATACCCCTTATATGGATCGAATGGAGTATGGGGCGGTTCGGCGGACGATATCAACATGGAACGACACCGGGCATATTTTACCGTATGTGGCATAACAGGTTTATAAAATATGTTGGTGTGCTTGGCATAGTCATGCCGATATTGATTTGTATTTACTATAATTATATTGAGTCGTGGACACTATCATACAGTATATTTTCATTGTTCAATAAATTCCAAGGGGTTGAAACCCGTGAAGCTATGGGATCGTTTCTATCAAGTTATCAGGGTAAATTTCCCAGCACCCATTTTTCAAGTATTTGGACTGCATACATCTTTTTTATCATTACTATTATTATCAATGTGCATATCTTGCGAAAAGGTGTCGTGAAAGGTATTGAAACATGCGCAAAGTTTGCTTTGCCGATACTTTTTTTCTTTGCGATCGTTTTAGTGGTGAGAGTTTTTACTCTTGGAACCCCAGATCCAGCATTCCCTGAAAGGAGTGTGTGGAGTGGTTTTAATTTTTTGTGGAACCCGGACTTTAGCAGGCTGAAAGATAGTTCCTGCTGGATTGCTGCTGCGGGACAAATATTTTTCACTTTGAGTATCGGTTTTGGTGCTATTCAGACATATGCGAGTTATCTCAGAGAAAAAGACGATATCGCTCTTTCAGGTTTATCGTCAGGGACACTTAATGAATTTACCGAAGTTATTATCGGGGGGTCTATTGCTATACCTGTTGCGGTAGCTTTTTTTGGTGTAAGTGAAACACAGGCTATAGCAAGTAGCGGATCATTTGATCTAGGGTTTCAGGCGATGCCGCTCATATTTCAGAAGTTGTATTTAGGAAACATATTTGGCTTTTTATGGTTTTTCCTGCTTTTTCTCGCTGGTATTACCTCATCTATTGCATTATCACAACCTGCAGTAGCATTTCTGCAGGATGAATTAAAAATTCCTCTACGTAAAGCCGCAAATTGTGTCGGTGCGGTGCTTTTTATAGGGGGTAGCATGGTGGTATTTTTCCTGAAATATGGTTTTCTTGACGAACTTGATTTTTGGGCAGGAACTATTGGTCTCGTTGCGTTTGCCTTCATTGAAACAATAATGTTTGCATGGATTTTCGGTATGGAGAGAGGGTGGCACGAAATAAACCTTGGCGCAGATATTAAAGTGCATAAGATTTTCTACTACATAATTAAATATGTAACGCCGTTATTTTTACTCATTCTCTTAGTAGCCTGGTTTTGTCAGTCAGGAATTGATGTTCTTCTTATGAAGAATGTGCCTGCAGAAAATGTTCCGTATCTGTGGTTAGCACGGTTTTTGATAATTGCACTTGTTATGGTTGGATTTGTTTTAATTAAAGTGGCATGGAAACTGCATAAAGCGGCAGGGAGACTCGAATGACAACTTCTGGAATAATCTTTATGGTGTCGGCCTGGATATTAATAATCGGACTAGGTATTTTTTGTATAATAGAGCTTTTTAGAGCACAAGAAGACGAAGAGAAAGCACCAGAAATTGAAAAGGAAAAAGAAATAATTGCATCTCTCGAACAAGCTGCGGAAGAAAAACAACCTCATAGTGAAGATTAGGTGGTTAATCTGGTATCTTTACTGATCGTAAAAACGCAGCATTTTCTTCTGGTAGAGATACATTAATAAACATACCCGTACCTAACTCAAAACCTGCCATTTTTGTCAGCCGCGGGACTATGTCAATATACCAGTGGAAGTATTTACTGTTACATCCGCCAACCGGTACAGTCCTGATTATATAGTTGTAATCGGGATCATCTAATCCAAAATGTAATTTACTTATAATGATTTTCATTATTTTTGCAAGATCAGATATTTCATTTTGGGAAATATCCCCAAATGACGCAGCGTGCCGTTTCGGAATTACCCATATATTAAAAGGACTGTAAGCCGCGTAGGGGACAAGGGCGGTAAAATGTTCACTATCATGAATGACGCGATCTGAAAGTTTTAATTCTTCATCACGTATAGTACAAAATACACATTGCCCGTGACTATCATAATACTGCATTGCTTCTTCTATTCGTTGTCTGACATGTGAAGGGACAACCGGTAACGCGACAATCTGTGTGTGTGGATGCTCTAAAGAAGTTCCTGCATTTTTCCCATGATTTTTAAAAATAATAACATGCTCGGTACGGGGATCCTGTGAAACTTCTTTAAATCTCCTTACATAAGCACTGAAAAGGTTATTCATGTCAGTTGAAGTAAGTGTGGGGATATAACCATTATGGCGCGGACTGTCTATAATGACATCGTGATGACCAACACCGTTTGCTTTTGACATAATACCGTTTAGTTTCCATACATCTTTATTCCCAACATCTGTAAGTGCAGCAAATTTATTTGGTGTTACACGCACACTCCATGATGGAGCATTATCAGGGATTCTGAATAGTTCCGGTGGCGTTAAAGTTTCGTTTCCCGTACAGAAAGGGCAGGAGTCAATATGTGAAGGAACATCTTTTTTAACTTTTTTATTTTTAAAGTCTTCCGGTCTCTTAGCACGTTCTGTAGAAATAATGACCCATTCACGCGTGGCAACATTCTGTCGTAATTCAGGCATATCTTTCTCCATTTGTATATACCGTATCACTATAATACTTACTTCTACAAGTAGGTGTAAGTGTTTACCAATTTCACTTGACGTTCTACTTCCTGCCAATGTACAATCTAGCGTACAAGGAAGACTTTAATATATGAAAAAATGCGTTATATCTTTTATTATTGCTTTAGTAATCATTGCGAGCGGTTTTATGTCTTATGTTTTCGCTAATGAAACAGCATCTTCTTCAGGGATTCGCAAATTTAACAGAAGCGCAAACACTAAGCATGCAGAACGTAAAAGACAGATCCATAAAAGAAAAAAATTCGAGAGTAAGAAAAAAAAGAGACTTATAAAACAAAAAAGGCGAGATAATCTTCATAAAAGAAAGAGATTTGGTTTTTAATCAATGGTGTGAGCAGCAAAGGAGGATTGATGAAGAAGGTTCATATATGTGTATGTGTTCTAGTGTGTGCTGTTGTTATTGCGGTATTTTCTTCACCGGTAAATGCGCAGAATACACATTATAAAAAGAACGAAATCAGTGATATGATTCAAGGCGCGATCGCAAGTGCTGAAATGGCATCCCGGGAAGTCTCAGAGGGAAGTCTTCGGCTTGCAGGTACGAGCATTAATATATTGGAAAAAGATGTGCGTCTTTTAGGGAAAAGCTTACCACTTGAAAAAGTGTATTCCTTGTTACAAGATGCGGAGGTGTTTATAGGAAAAAATGCGATGGCCCATGCTAATAATTCCTTAGATGACGCGCTTCGTGAAGTAAATAAGATGAAGGGATATAGTAGCGATACAATGGAAAAATTGAGGGCATATATTAATCAGGCGCAACAGGATATAGCTAAAGGTTCTAGTGAAACAGCAAAAAAATCGATTTCAGCTGCAAAGGATCTCATTAATAATACCGGGACACATGTTAATTATCAGAAAACTCAAGAACATATTGTGAAGGCAAAAAGAGCTGTTGTCGATGGATCAGCGGATGTTGCTTTAGCTGAAATCGCAAATATCCATAAGGGACTTGATGGACTATATAATAATATTGAAGCGTCAAAGATACGAATCGGTCTTCAGAATGCCATTTATTATGTGCAAAAAGGCGCGGTAATACCTGCACAAAGCGAACTTAAGATAGTATTAAACGGTCTCTTTAATATAAGTTCAAAGGCGGGAGATAATGGCGCGGGAGCGTTAGACAGTGTTACGGAAGCCGTTAAGAATGTCAGCACCGATATAACAAGCGGTGTCTCTAAGACCAAGGATGAGTCTGTAGAAAAGTTGAACAATGCCTTCATTAACGTTGAAGCGTTTTTGGATTAAATGATATAAGCAGACAGGTATGGAGTAAAAGATCAATTGTGTATAAGCAATTATAGTTTGATCTTTTCTCCATTTTTTTACAGTAGGAGGGATATGAAAAAGATATCGTTATGCAGTCTTTCGCCATATGAAAAAATGGCATATGTCTTATGCGATTATTCTGCTAAAATCAAGCCGAAAGAAACAGTGCTTTTATCGGGATCGATACAGGCAGAACCGCTACTGAGTGCATTGTATAAAAGGGTGTTAGAGCATGGGGCATATCCTCTTGTGCGTATGACCATTCCTGAGGCGGAACATATGTTTTATACTCATGCAAATGATGATCAGCTCAAGCATGTAAGTGATATAGCTCTTTATGAAGCTAAGCACATAGATGCTGCGATATATGTGCAGAGTGAATCAAACACTAAATGTCTTTCAGAAATTGATCCAGCAAAGATAGCTCTTACCCGACAGATGCGTAAACACATAAGCGATATAATAATGAAAAGAGTGCGCTGGACACTAACACTTTTTCCCACATCAGCCTATGCTCAAGATGCGGGTATGTCACGAATTGATTTCGAGCAGTTTGTCATGAAAGCACTTTTTGCGGATAAGCCTGACCCTGTTGGTGAGTGGCGAGCATTGTCGAAAAGGCAAGACCGAATAATTAAAGGATTGGCAAAGGCGCGTGAAGTAAGAATTCTGGCAAAAGATACCGATCTTGTTCTATCTGTAGCAGGGCGAAAGTTTATTAATAGCAACGGTCACAGAAATATGCCATGTGGCGAGGTGTTTACCGGACCGGTTGAAACTTCTGCTAACGGGTATATCCATTTTACGTATCCGGTGTGTTTATCAGGAAATGAGATAAAAGATGTGTTTTTGCGTTTTAAGAATGGAAAAGTAATAGAAGCGCGTGCAGGCTCTAATGAAAACTTTCTCAAGAAAATGATTGATATTGATCCTGGTGCTAAACGTATAGGTGAATTAGGGATAGGGACAAATTATGGTATTGATCGATTTATAAAAAACATATTATTTGATGAAAAGATCGGGGGAAGTATACATCTTGCCCTTGGAAAATCGTACACAGAAACAGGCGGAAAGAATAAATCTGCTCTGCATTGGGATATGATCAAGGATTTACGTGACGGTGGAGAATTTCATGTTGATGGGCGCGTTTTTCAGAAAAACGGTAAGTTTGTATGAAAAGAGAAATAATTGTACTCACATTACTGGCGCTTATAATAGGATTTTTATTCTACGATTCTATGAGGGAAGCGCCGTCAAGAATGCCTGTATTATATAGGGAACCGGTAAAAGCGGATTCCATGCCATTTGATCGTGAAGAGATTAGAAAATTCGAATTGTTAAGAGACGATACAATTGTGGTTGCAGAAAAAAGGAAAAGAGGAACATTTAAAATTAAGTCGCCCATATATGGGTCGGTTGATAAAAAAGTTCTTGGTGGAGTATTTGATTTGTTTGAAAATATAAAAATAAAGAAAACTATTCGTCAAGATGGTGAAGAATTACCTGTTTTGTTGTCCGAATATGGTCTTGATAAACCGCATATTGTGTGGAAGTTTTTTAATAATTCGAATAGAGAAAAAACCCTGCTTGTCGGAAAAAAATCGAAAGAAAATGATGGGTTTTTTGTAAAATGGATAGACCGCAGCGACATTCTTCTTTTGCCCAGTGCCGATTATCCTCGCATTGATATTGACCTAAAAGCGTTGCGCAGTAAAGTAGTGTTGCGTCTTCACGCAGAGGATCTTGTTCGTATTCGGTTCAAGCAGTTTCGTTTCGAGAAAAAAGGTCAGAAATGGTATATGACAACACCAGTAACAATAGTGTGTGATCAGAAAAAAATGGCTCGTTTCATACGGTCAATTAAAAATATTGAAGCCGAGGATTTTATAAAGAGAGAATTAAAGATAGAGAAACTGTACAGAAAACGCGGGCAAGAAAATGAACTGACGTTGATGGAAATGGATAAAAATGGTAAAAAGAGCCGCTATAATATTTTATTTGGGAAACCTGTTGAAGGTAATCTTGAGAATACCTATATTTTTATTGGCAAAGATGGATATATTGTAAAAAATGAACTTTTTGAACGTTTTGGCCGTTCAGTAACTGATTTTGTTGATGCACGACTTATTTCCTATAATAAGCAGGACGTCAATACACTGAGCATTGGTAATAATGAACATTCTTTTACTCTTCAAAAGGTTAATGATACGTGGCAGGTCAGTGGAGATCTAAAAGTTGAATTAAAGACCGAATTAATTTCGAAACTTGTAGAACATCTTACAGCGAATTCTATTACTGATTTTGTTCATTATAGTGAAAATGTTGCCCATGATGATGGTTTGGTGCCAGTGCAATTTATGGTGAAAGTGAATAATGCGATTACCCTTGCGTTTGGGAAAATCATTGATAATGCGGTCTATTTTTTGCGGGATGATTACCATAATTGTATAGGTAAGACAAAAGAAGATATTATGGAGTATTTGTCCAGTGATATTGCGTATTATCGGACCAAGCAGATCTTTCATGTGAAAGACCACGGTAAGGTCGCTTCATTCTCAATAACCCGAAAGGGAAAGAAAGTAGATGCCGAAAAGATAGACGGTCAGTGGTACGTGGTTTCTCCCCTTAAGGGTAAAATCACTCAGGGAGTGGTGGATGATTTACTGGATCTTTTTAAGGAGCTTTCGGTGCAAGGGTTTGTTGCTGAAAATGAAACAGTGGATTATGGTTTTGACGTGCCACTGCTCACGGTAACGATCAACCATGATGGTGTAAAAGAGAATTTAATTGTTAGCGCATTGTATGATGATCAATCATATTATGGGATGATGGAACAAAAAGGGGAAATACTACTCATTGATGCCGACCAAGTTAATCGGGCCAATAAGAATTTATTGAAAAGTGTATATGTCATTGAAGCCGATTCTAATAATGACGGCACAATGGATACGTGGACCTATTTTGATAACGGAAAAAAGACTAGAATGGAGTTAGATATTACTGATGACGGTATTCCCGATAGTATAAGTAATTATATCTATGATGGGCAGGGTGAAATACAAAAGATTGAAACTGACGATAACAATGATGGAACGCCAGATCAGATTACCTATTATGTTGCGGGAAATATTGTAACAGAAGAAAATGATACCGATAGGAATGGGAGTATGGACAGTTGGACATATTTCAAAAACGGACAGCAAGATAAATTAGAAATTGATGTGTCCGGAAATGGTATTGCTGATATGACAAAAGTATATAGTGTAGACAGTAACGGCCAGATCATTGGTGCGGATGTTGATCAGGACAATGATGGGGTAGTTGATTATAAAGAAATATATCGCGATGGGAAAATAATTAAACAAGATATTGTTCATGAACCATCTCAAACTGAATCTTTACCAGAAGAAGAGTAAACGAATGAAAAAAATTATTATTAGTATACTTGTTTATGCGCTCAGTCTTGGCATTGCTCAGGCGGAATCACCCTCATATACTCTTCCGGAAAAAGCGGTGTGTGTGCTCATGCTAAAAGTGAAAAGTGATGATCCTGGTATACACGCGATACTAGATAAGTATAAGAAGTGGTTTTTAAATGAGAAGCTTGGGGCGGATGCCAGAACAGTTGTTGAAGATTTTAATGTATTGGAATTTGATGAAATTGCGCTGGGTCTGATTCCTGATGAAAAAGGAAAGCCGACATATCTCGCAATCGGTGATATGAGCGAAAAGGATGCGAGTGTTACCTTTAAATATAAGAATGTTAATTTAAAATTAAATATTAAAGAACGAAAAGATGAAAAAGGTTTGCAGCAAGGTATTATTAAAGCGCTTTTAGATACATGGCTTGATGATAGTGATATACGTAAGGATGATGAAGGTATTCTATACAGTAAGCTTCGTGAAAGTAGAGGGGAAATATCATCGTACGCATTTTTTAAAAACCGCGTTATTATTGGCAGTAACTACGGTATTGTGAAAGAAGCGAAAACGCGTTCGCTCCCTGGAGCTATTATTGGGTCTCAAAAGAAAAATTATGCTGAGTTTCTTCGCAATCTTGATAAGAATGATGACGGGTATTTTTATATTGATAACAAAAGTGGTTATTTTACAAATTTTATTCGTGTAAGAGAAGAAGTTCTAAGGATACCGCTTTTGCTTTCGGGTGATGTGATAGAGTTTTTGGGCATCTTTTTTGATATTGTCAATAAAAACGCCATAAACGCACGAATTCTATTTCAAGGAAAAAACGAGGAAAGTCTCAAGAAGATTGTTGTTGACGCACGATTTATGGCAGAATTTTTTAAACGAAAGATGTTGGTTGATAATATTGGTTGCACTTATCGTATTGTGAAGAGGGGCAATGCTGTTATTGTGAAGATAAAATTAAATAATGTTGAACCCTTGCTCAATAAATTGTTAAAAGTTCAGTCGTCCAAAAACCCCGCATAAATGCTGTAGATGCTTGATAGCCTGCCTATTAGGGGTAGTATTTTTCCTTGACATGCCCTCATTGTTAGTGTTTAATCTCAACCTACACTTTATATTAAAGCTCGTTGTGTTTGATGTTTATACATATTTTCTCATCATAAGTTTTCAGTTGAGACCTAATACATATTGTTTACGATAAGGATTAATTTTATGGCGGAAGAGTTGGGTTTTGTAATTATTAATCAATATACGCTGGCGAAGTCAAGAACCGGTGGTGTTATTTCACGTCTTCTCTCGCGTGGGACCTATGAATTAGTTGCTGCTCGAATGTTTTCTCCAAGCCAAGAACTTGTTGATGAGTACTGTAAGATCGTTGATGAGGACCGTACAAAAGATGGTGCTAAAATTGTTGATCTATTAATACAGTATATACAGGATAATTACGCCCAAAACAGAGTCACCGGAGCTAAGGGACGTTTAATGGTGCTTCTTTTTAAAGGTGATGATGTGATAAAAAAAATACGATCTGAAGTCATTGGAAGTATAACCAAAGAATCTGTTGCGGGTGAAACTATACGAGATACCTACGGTGATTATGTTATTGATTTTAACGGTAAGGTGAAATATTTTGAGCCTGCTGTTGTGGTTATTCCGAAGAGTGGTAATGCGAAAGAAACACTCGAACTATGGGCTAAATATTCAGATACTGATGGAGGTCTTTTAGATGATGTTGTTCGCTATCAGGGCAGTGAGACCCCCGAAACAACGCTTGTTCTCATAAAGCCCGATAATTTTATTGGGCCATCGAGTCGTGCTGGATATATTGTAGATATGCTTTCAAGGAGCGGATTGTACATAATTGCCTCACAGGTGATTCGTATGAGTTATGCTCAGGCGCATGAGTTTTATGGTCCGGTACAAGAGGTCTTTAAAACAAAATTAAAAGACCTTTTTGTTTCAAGGGCAGAATCAGCGATTTCAGGCCAATTTGACTTTGAAATACCTCAAAAAACTAAAGACTCGTTTTTAGATGAATTGAATATCCTTAATGCGGAGCACGAGTTTAATAAAATTATTACATTTATGACCGGGTTAGCCCCGAAGAAAGTAATGGATCCTGAAGAGAAGAAAAAACCGGGGCTTCAGAAGTGTCTTGCTTTAGTGTATCAGGGTGTTGGCGCAGTATCAAAAATCAGGAGTATTTTAGGTACAACGGATCCCAAAAAAGCTGATCATGGAACTGTTCGAAGAGAGTTTGGATCAAATATCATGGTAAATACCGCGCATGCGTCTGACTCAATGTATAATGCACTGCGTGAAATGAAAATAATAAGAATTGAAGACAATACATTTAAAAAAGAAATAGAAGAATTTTACAAAACCACATAAAAAGGAAAGTTTATGAGACTCTCACAACGCATATCAGATGTATCGCCATCACAAACACTGGCTATTTCAAATAAAGCCAAAATGATGAAAAAAGAAGGTGTTGATGTTATAGGTTTCGGAGCAGGTGAACCTGATTTTGACACGCCGATACATATTAAAGACGCGGCAAAGAAATCGCTTGATGCAGGTTTCACCAAGTATACCGCTGCAAGCGGTATTCCCGAACTCAAAGATGCTGTAATAAAAAAGATTGAACGTGATAACGGGTTTTCCTACGAGCAAAACCAAATTATTATTTCTTGTGGCGCAAAACATTCGCTTTTCAATGTTTTTTTTGTATTGTGTGATACTGGTGATGAGGTTCTCATTCCATCCCCGTATTGGTTGAGCTACCCGGAAATGGTCAAAATGGCGGGAGCAGTTCCTGTTTTTGTAGACGGTTCTGAGGATGCTGAGTTCAAAGTAACGGTAGAACAATTGGAAAAAGCCATCACCCCAAGAACAAGAGCCCTCATATTAAACAGCCCGTCAAATCCGACCGGATCGGTATACACTAAAGAAGAACTCATGAAAATTGCCGATTTTGCGATTGAAAAGAATATATATGTTATTTCTGATGAAATATATGACAAGATCATATATGAAGATAATGTTTATGCCAGCATTTCTTCGTATGGGCAGAAGATAAAAGATTTACTTGTGATCGTAAACGGAGTATCAAAAACGTATTCAATGACTGGTTGGCGCATAGGATATATTGCTGCGCCGGTTGAAATCGCTAAAGCGGTAAGTAACTTGCAGAGTCACAGCACTTCTAATCCAACGTCGTTTGCGCAATATGGTGCGGTAGAAGCGTTAATGGGTGATCAGTCTTGCATAACAAATAAGGTAACAGAATTTAAAAAGCGTAGAGATTATATGATGGGCCGGTTTGAGAATATGAAAAATTTATCGTGTGTAACGCCTCTTGGGGCTTTTTACACATTTCCCAATATTGCCAAGACGGGTAAAACGTCAACTGAGATCGCCGGTGAGCTTTTAGATAGTGTACATGTAGCGGTAGTTCCCGGTGTTGCGTTTGGCCGGGATGAAAATATTCGCTTATCGTTTGCAACATCAATGGAGAACATTGAAAAAGGCCTTGATCGTATAGAGAAATATCTGGAATCTATATAAAATATTATGATGCCAGGTGCCGGTAAAAAAGACGTTCAGTGTTTAGAGCGCTTATTTTTTGTCAGGTTTCTGGCATTTATTTTTGAGGGATACTTATGGGTATGAATGTTACAAGAAAAATACTATCTTCACATAGTGCCACTGGCGATATAAAAAACATATCTCCCGGCCAGTCAATCGCACTAAAGATTGACCAAACACTCACTCAAGACGCGACAGGGACAATGGCCTATCTTGAATTTGAGGTAATGGGGATTGAACGTGTTAAAACAAAGTTATCGGTAAGCTACATAGACCACAATACATTGCAAACAGGCTTTGAAAATGCAGATGACCATTTGTTTCTCCAAACGTTTGCATCAAAATATGGAATATATCTATCAAAGGCAGGTAACGGTATTTGCCATCAAGTTCATCTCGAGCGATTCGGGATTCCCGGCCAGACATTATTAGGTTCAGACAGCCATACACCTACGGGTGGTGGGCTAGGTATGATCGCTATTGGAGCAGGTGGTATTGATGTTGCTTGTGCAATGGCTGGTGCACCGTTTAACGTTGCTATGCCTGTTGTTGTAGGAGTCAAATTAAAAGGAAAATTACGGCCATGGGTTTCTGCGAAAGATATTATTTTAGAGCTCTTAAGACGTTTATCGGTAAAAGGCGGTGTTGGGCGTATTTTTGAATATACGGGAGAAGGAGTAAAAACTCTAACGGTTCCTGAACGTGCAACTATCACAAATATGGGTGCAGAATTAGGTGCTACAACATCAATTTTCTCTAGTGATAGCCAAACACTAAAGTTCTTAAAAGCACAAAATCGCGAACATTTGTGGGAAAATATTTGTGCCGACAAAAATGCCGAGTATGATGAAGTAATTGAAATTGATTTAACAAAACTTGTTCCTTTAGCCGCACAACCGCATATGCCGGATAGGGTTTGTTCTGTAAAAGATATTGAGGGAATGAAAGTAGATCAAGTATTGGTTGGCAGCTGTACAAATTCATCATATAAAGATCTTATGACTGTTAGCTCTATGCTGAAGAATAAGAAAATTAGCGACCAGGTGAGTTTTGGTATCGCCCCCGGGTCACGTCAGGTATTAGAGATGATCTCGCGTAATGGTGCACTTCTTGATATTGTTCAGGCTGGTGCCCGTGTGTTAGAAGTTGCGTGCGGTCCCTGTATTGGTATGGGGCAGTCCCCACAAACGAAAGCAGTTTCTCTCAGAACGTTTAATCGCAACTTTGAGGGGAGAAGTGGAACCCCGAGTGCAGATATATATTTAGTATCACCTGAGGTTGCGGTAGCATCTGCAATAAAAGGCGTAATCACTGATCCGAGAAAACTAGGAAAATCTTCTCGTATTGTTATGCCGAAACAATTTCTTATAGATGACTCAATGATCATTTCTCCGTCAAAGAAACCGAAGACAGTAAAGGTTGTGAAAGGCCCGAATATTGCAACACTTCCAAAATGCGGTACATTGCCGAGGTCATTTAAGGGTGAGGTTCTTTTACATGTGGGAGATAACATTACTACTGATCATATTTGTCCTGCAGGTGCAAAGGTATTACCGTATCGGTCAAATGTTCCTAAATTGTCTGAATTTGTATATCAATCAGTCGATAAAGATTTTTCGCAAAATGCATTGAGTGTTAAATCAAAAGGCATAGCTGGTATTATTATTGGTGGAAATAATTACGGACAGGGATCAAGCCGTGAGCATGCTGCACTTTGCCCAATGTATCTCGGAGTAAAAGTAGTGATTGCCCTTTCTTTTGCCCGTATTCACAAAGCAAACCTTATAAATTTTGGTATTCTTCCTCTTACTTTTGAGAATGGACCAATATATAAAACTATTAAAAAAGGCGAAGCCTTATCGTTTCCAAACATTCAAAAAGAGTTAAAGGACGGCGTGAAGATAACTGTTGAGTTGGCACATAAGAAACGTTTTTACGTGAAGTGCGATATTTCTGAAAGAGAAAGAAACGTTTTGTTATCAGGCGGGATTCTGGCATATATGGGATCTCGTAACTCGTGATTCGTGGTTCGTGAATCGTGAATCGTTAAACCATGAATTATAACAAGGTCTGTAGTTCTTGGTTTTAGAAGATATTTACTTGGAAATTGGTAATTGGAATTTACAAATGTTGTTAGTTGTTCTAATGACTGTTTTTACTAGATTATTGGGTTAAATAAAAAAACGAGAAAAAGGGTTTAGCTATGCAATCAACAAATTCAAAAATCAAAAAAGGTAAAAAGATTATTATTCAAAAAGACGGAGGACTTAAGGTTCCTGATCATCCGATTATTCCCTATATTGATGGGGATGGCACTGGTCCAGATATTTGGAGTGCAGCGGTACGTGTATTCGAAAGTGCTGTTGAAATTGCCTATAACAGTGAACGAAAGATTATTTGGAAAGAAATTTTTGCCGGTGAAAAAGCTAATAAATATTATGGAAGCTGGCTGCCGGAAGAAACAGTCAATGATATTAGAGAATATGTTGTTGCTATTAAAGGTCCGCTCACAACTCCGATAGGTGGAGGTTTTAGGAGCGTTAATGTTGCTTTGCGGCAACAACTAAACTTATATGCGTGTATACGTCCGGTGAAATACTACCCTGGGGTTCCATCTCCAATGAAGAATCCTAAAAATGTTGACATGATAATATTTAGAGAAAATACTGAAGATGTGTACGCAGGATTAGAGTGGAAGATTGGGACTGAAGAGGTTAAAAAAGTTATTAATTTTCTTAATACTGAGATGGGTTGTTCCATTAGAGAAGATTCTGGTATTGGCATTAAGCCTATGAGTGAATACGCGTCAAAAAAGCTTATCAGAAAAGCGATAGAACACGCGATACACCACAAAAGAGATAGTGTTACACTTGTGCATAAGGGAAATATTATGAAGTTTACGGAAGGTGCTTTTAAGGAATGGGGGTATGAAGTTGCCCGTGAGGAGTTTAGAGAGGAAACCATTTCTGAATCTGAAGTGTATGAACATTACCGTGGCACTGTGCCTGAAGGTAAAGTGCTCATTAAAGATAGAATTGCTGACAATATGTTCCAACAGGTGCTTATGAGACCAGAAATGTTTAGTGTCCTTGCTATGCCTAATCTTAACGGTGATTACATGTCTGACGCATTGGCGGCACAGGTTGGCGGTCTCGGCGTTGCACCGGGTGCTAATATTGGTGATACAGCAGCGGTATTTGAGGCGACACACGGTACGGCGCCAAAATATGCCGGTCAGGATAAAGTTAACCCAAGTAGTCTTATATTATCAGGCATTATGATGTTTGAACATATGGGGTGGGATGAAGCGGCAGAATTGATCGATAAAGCGCTTGCAAAAACGATCCAAAAAAAGATTGTTACCTATGATTTTGCACGACATATGGATCGTGCCACATTAGCGAAATGTTCTGAATATGCAGATGAGATAATAGGGAATATGTAACGCGCGTAGCGTTTAGCGTTTAGGTTTTACTCAATAAAAAATATTAAACTATACGCTGTACACTAAACGCTATACACAAGGAGTAGCAATGAAACGAAATAAAATAAGTATTGTTGGTGCGGGAAATGTTGGTGCGACATGTGCTCATTGGGCTATAACCAAGAATCTTGGCGATGTTGTGCTTATTGATATTGCAGAAGGAATTCCGCAAGGCAAGGCACTTGATATGGCAGAATCGTTACCGATTGTAGGAGTTGATCTCAAGGTTACCGGATCAAATAATTATAGTGTGACCAAAGATTCTGATATTGTCATTATTACTGCTGGTCTGCCGCGCAAACCCGGGATGAGTCGTGATGATCTGTTAAAAACAAACGCGAATATAATGAAAAGTGTAACGAAAGAAATAGCTCAATATTCTCCTGAGGCAATACTTATTATTGTATCTAATCCGCTTGATGCTATGGCACATGTTGCTCTAAAAGAAAGTGGTTTTAGTAGAGATAAAGTGATTGGGATGGCAGGCATTCTTGACACGGCGCGTTTTAGATCATTTATTGCCGAAGAACTTAATGTGTCGGTAGAAAACGTACATGCTATGGTATTAGGTGGTCATGGAGATACCATGGTTCCTCTTCTGAGTTACACAAATATTGCCGGAATTCCCATTAGAACAATGCTGTCTGAAGAAAAGTTGAGTGCTCTCGTGGAGAGGACCCGTAAAGGAGGTATCGAGATAGTAAACCTGCTTAAAACGGGTAGCGCCTATTATGCACCATCATGTGCTGCTATTGAAATGGCTGAGGCTATACTATATGACAAAAAGAAAACATTGCCCTGTTCAGTATTTTTAAAAGGCGAGTATGGTGTTACAGACAGCTTTTTAGGTGTGCCCGTCATATTGGGCAAAAACGGTGTTGAGAAAATTATCGAACTTGATCTGTCTGATGAGGAAAATGCCGCGCTCGCGCAATCCGCATTATCGGTAAAAGAGTTGATAGAAACAATTTCGTAAATACCAGCCCGTGAATCCCCATTCACATATTTTTATATCCTTTCTTTCTTTAACTACTTATGTGTTTATTATAGTATTATATTGGCAGTAGTGAACACGACGAGAACGTGATAGTTAATGGTATATACACTATACAATATACATAAGAGATAAAGATGATCCATATACATAAAAGATTTAAAGAATCTGAATCTTTTATTGAGACGCTGAACGTGTTACATCAAGGGAAAGATGTTCTTGTTACCGGGTGTGAAGCATCACTAAAAGAGTGCATTATAGCAACGATTGTTCGTGAGTTTCAAAAACCTATTCTCTATATAGTAAAAGGTCCAAAAGAACAGGATACTGCCGCTGAAAACTGTAAACTGTTTTTAGATCGACCGGTCTATTCGTTCCCTGCACTTGATTTTATTCCCGGGCAGGGTGTTCATCCACAAATTGAGATAACATCTGAACGGCTAAAAGTTTTGGAGACGTTACTTGAACCACAAGAGTTTCTGCCTGTTGTTATAGCAACATCACATTCGATCAGTCAACATGTCGTTGGGCGTGCAGTCCTTGATGTATCTCGTATAGAAATAAAACCACAGATGTCTATCTCTCGCGATGAGTTGTGCAAAAAACTTGTAGATCTCGGATATGAGCCTACACCGATGATTGAAAAAAAAGGTGATTTTTCAGTTCGGGGCGGTGTTATAGATGTGTATTCAATTCTTGAAGATGATCCATACAGAATAGAATTTTTTGGAGATACGATTGAATCAATACGAGTTTTTGATGCCTACACACAAAAATCTACGGAATCTATTGATCATATCGTTATTGTACCGTGCAAAGAAAAAGAATGTATTGAAGAAGGAAATGCGACTTTGGTTGAGTATATCAGTGAACTGTCTGATAAACCTCTTATTGTTTTTGATGAGCTGTTCGAACTGAAAAGAAATACAGCTCAATTCTATGATGATTTTAAAACTAATTCATTATATATACCATTTGATAATTTTTATGGAGGGGTTGCAGAGTATCAAAAAGTTTTTTTTAATTTATTTGAGCAAAGTTCACCTGAGTTCAAACAAGTGTCAAAAGTTCACTATAACGTCAAAAGAGCGGAATCTCTTTCAGAAAAAACAACAGTCCCGTTTTCAGAAGTATCGGCATGTGATAGTGATGCTGCTGAAAGAAAAATGCTATTTGAGGATAAACAAGATACCGTGCTTGGTGAAATTGAGCGCTTAGTTGATAAGAAATATAAGATATGCATAGTATGTAATAATGCTGGGGAAAAAGATCGTTATACTGAGATTATAGATGAGAAAGGATATGAAAAGTTAAAAAAAATACCGATTGTTTTGGGGAGACTGCATACAGGTTTTATTTTTCCCGAGTGTAAAATCGCGCTTATTGCTGATCAGGATATTTTTAATCGATACAAAGTGCGATCAATTCAGAAAAAATTCAAGGGTGTTAATCCTATTGCAGAACTGACTGAAATAAAAAACGGTGACTATGTTGTTCATATTAATTATGGCATTGGAAAATACAAAGGGCTTCAGATGATAGAAAAAGACGGGATAATGCAGGAGTTTATGGCCCTTGAATATGCTGAAAAAGCATATGTGTATGTCCCTATTGAAAATATAAACCTTGTTGAACGGTATATCGGTGTCGGGAAAAGACCCACGCTGGATAAACTTGGATCGAGCCGGTGGAAACAGGTTAAAAAAAGAGTCCAAATCGTGACTGCAGGTATTGCGGCAGATCTCCTTGATGTGCAAGCGGCTAGAGAGATATTGGAGGGAACGCCTTTTTCAAAGGATAATTCATGGATGAGAGAATTTGAAAGCGCATTTATATATGAAGAGACAACTGATCAAATGCGTACAATCGATGAAGTTAAACGAGACATGGAATCACGAAAACCGATGGATCGGCTCATATGTGGTGATGTTGGCTACGGGAAAACAGAAGTTGCTATCCGTGCGGCCTTCAAATGTGTGATGGATAACCGCCAGGTAGCGGTGCTTGTCCCAACGACCATTCTTGCCGATCAGCATTTTAGAACATTTTGTGAGCGTATGCAGGATTATCCCATAAAAATTGAGATGCTTTCACGATTTCGATCTAAACGTGAGCAGGCGAATATTGTAAATGAGCTGAGTGCAGGTACCGTTGATATAGTAATTGGCACGCATCGTTTATTGCAAAAAGATGTAGCGTTTAAAAATATTGGACTAGTGATTGTTGATGAGGAGCAGCGCTTTGGTGTGCGTCATAAAGAAAAGCTGAAGCAGTTACGAAAACTTATTGATGTATTAACGCTTACAGCTACACCAATACCACGGACACTCTATATGTCATTTCTTGGTGTTAAAGAAATGAGTGCGATTAATACTCCTCCCGAAAACAGACTTCCAATAGAGACGTATATTATTGAATATCATGAAACGGTTATAAGAAAAGCGATTGTTCATGAGCTTGCACGTGAGGGACAGGTGTTTTATGTGCATAATAGGGTAAAAACCATTAACCGGGTGAAAGAACGCCTGCAAAAACTTGTTCCCGAAGCACGTATAACAGTTGCACACGGGCAAATGGATGAAGACGAGCTCGCAGAAATAATGCATTTATTTGTTAATGGTAAAATTGATGTGCTGGTTTGTACGACCATTATTGAATCAGGGCTTGATATCCCGAATGCCAATACGATCATAATCGAGAGGGCGGACATGTTTGGCCTTTCAGAGCTCTACCAGTTGCGCGGCAGAGTGGGGCGGTATAATGTGCGTGCATATGCATATCTCTTGTTTCCTCCAAACGCACTGTTACTCTCTGCGGCAAAAAAACGATTGCGGGCATTAACTGAATTTAGCGGTATGGGGTCGGGTTTTAAGCTTGCAATGAAAGATCTTGAAATACGTGGTGCGGGCAATATTTTGGGCAAGGAACAGCATGGGTATATTACCGCAGTCGGTTTTGATCTGTATTGTCGGTTATTAAAACAAAATATTGTTCGACAACGCGGTGACAGCGCGGGGATGTCAGAAAAAGAAGTCGTTCTAAAATTAGGCATGCGGCCATATCTTCCGCTTTCATATATAGGAGATGAGTCTATACGTATTAATCTTTATAAACGTATCGCGTCCTGCGAAAAAGTTGCTGAGATCAATGAAATACATGCTGAACTTAATGATAGATTCGGGCCTCTTCCAAAAGAGGTCGCGCTTTTTATGGATACTTCTATGCTTAAAATAATTGCTCGCTCAAAAAATATACATTATATTGAAGTAAAACAGGGTAAATGTGTCATAAAGCGCAATAACGAAGTAGTGCTTTTTAATGGGCACCATGCACGTATAACCGCTACGCGTCAAGAGGGGATAGTTGAGGAAGTGTTAAAAATAGTGAACACTATTACGTAAAGATGCGTCTTTATGTTTGATAGGTGAAAATTAGTGACTGACTTTTCAGTTTCATTATAAGTTGCACAAGGTATTTTTGTTTGTTATAATCCGCAGAATTATTACTTTATGAAAGGAGAATTATGAAAAAATGTTTTCTATCTATAATAGTGGTTATGAGTGTATTTACTGTATCGGTATATGGATATTCTCAAGAGAATAAAAAAGACACAGCAACAAGTAACCAAGTACAAACGCTTAAACCTGATAGTGTTATTGCCTCAGTGAATAATAAGGAAATAACCGTAGGAGATTTCCAGGCTCTTGTGGGGAAAGTTCCTCCTAATTATAAGCAAGCTATACTGAATCAAAAAGCTAAAGTTATAAATGATATGATTACTCAGGAGCTCTTGTTCCAAGCTGCAGAGAGAATGGATTTGGAAAATGATCCGCAAGTTAAAGAATCACTCAAAAACCTTGTAAAACAAATTCTGGTGCAGCGATATATCCAAATTGAAGTTGTCGAAAAGATAAAAATTACTGATAAAGATCTTAAAGAATATCATAAAAAACATAAGGAAGAATTCAATATACCAGAACAGGTCCGGGCCGCACACGTATTAGTGAAAGATGAAAAGGATGCTCATGCAGCCATGAAAAGAATAAAAAACAACGAAGACTTTGCTGTAGTAGCAAAGGAAATGTCTATTGATCCCAGTAGGCTTAAGGGTGGGGATCTAGGGTATTTTGGACGTGGACGGATGATCCCAGAGTTTGAAAATGCCGCATTTTCTCTTGCTCCTGGAGAAGTATCTGGTATTGTTAAAACACAATTTGGTTTTCATATAATAAAGTGCGTTGATAAGAAAGCTCCTCAAGCTCGTGAATTTGCAGAAGTAAAAAAAGAAATAGAGCAGAAACTCATGCAGGAAAAACAGGCTGCGCAGTTCAAAGACTTGATAGAACGCTTGAAAAATAAAGCTGAAATTAAAATAAACAATAATGTAATACAAGAGCTTAAATAATAGAAAAGGGAAAATAGGTTGTTTTTTATGAAAAGGTTTGCTCAATATATTGTTCTGGTAGGAATAGCACTTAATGTATGTTGTTTCGCGTATGCAGAGGTTGTTGACCAGATTGTTGCTATTGTGAACGATGAGATTGTTACCTTTAATGAACTCAAGAAAGTTCTTAACCCCATTTATGCGCAATATGAGAAGACATATCAAAGTGATGAGCTAGTCGATAAGATGATCCGCGCACGCAATGAAGTATTGAAGCAGTTGATAAACAATAAGTTACTTGTTCAGGCAGCAAAAACGAAAAAACTGACTGTTGATGAAGATCTCATCGAGGAAAGAATAGATAGTATAAAAGAGCGGTTTCCAAGTGAAGAGGTTTTTTATTCAGCACTAGAGGCTGATGGCATGTCTGTTGATATTCTGAAAAAAAATATCAGAGAACAGTTGCTTATGCGAAGTCTTGTCCAACGCGAGTTAGCGCACAAAGCGATCGTATCTCCACACGATGTTAATGAATTCTATAAAAAACACACAGAACAATTTCGTGAGGGTGAGATGATAAATCTATGTAATATTCTCATTAAGCATACTGATAAAGATGATGAAGGTAGTGATAAGGCATGGGATAAGATTAATAATATTTTGCGGGAAATCAAGAATGGCGGTGACTTTGAAGTGCTTGCAAAGCAATATTCTGAAGGGCCGAATGCTGAAAAAGGCGGAGACATGGGTTATTTCCCTCGTGGCAGTATGATGAAAGAAATTGAAGAGGCTGCCTTCAGTATGAATGCAGGTGAAATCAGCGAAATTATCCGTACTAATGTTGGTTATCATATTCTGTACCTCAAAGCGCGCCGCAGTGCTCGACAAATACCCTTTCAAGAAGTTTCAAAAGATGTTGAAAGAGAATTGTTTCAGGTAAAGATTGAAAAGCTCAAAGCTGAATATGTTGACGATTTACGTAAAAAAGCATTCATAAAAGTAATGGAATAACAAACTCGTCGTTCGTTCCTCGCATCTCGTATCTCGAAAAAAGTAATGAGAATCATCATTCCAATCCCATAACAAGTTATCGTCACAGTGATTTACATTTCTTTTTCTAGAACCGAGCACTTATCACCTAGAACCTTATGTAGAATTTTTTATCAATTTGTAATATCATTATCATATGTGGAGCACAATATGAAAATTCCAATTATCGGTATTACTATGGGGGACGTTTCCGGTATTGGACCGGAAATTATCATTAAAACACTTCGTGATATGTGGTGGCATGGTGTGTGTATCCCGGTGCTTTTTGGATCTAGTGAGATTTTTGATTATACCGCACAATTGTTGAAGGATGATTTTAGGTATACAGTCTTAACTGATATTAAACGGGATACAGTTTGTAAGGGAAATGTATACTTGTTCCGTACAGGGTCAATTAACCCTGAAGATGTTGTGTGTGGAAAGCCTGATTTCCAATGGGGAAAAGCGGCGTTTACTGCGGTTGAATGTGCTGTACGCGAAGCACAAAGTGGTAAAATTGATGCTATAGTTACTGCTCCGGTATGTAAAGAAGCGCTGGATATGGCAGGATATACTTTTCTTGGGCATACTGAGTTTTTGGCATTCCTCACTAAAACAACTTCGTATCGCATGATGTTTGTTGGTGGGGGATTAAGGGTTATTCTTGCCACGATCCATGTGCCATTAAAAAAGATATTTTCTTTACTAGATGAAAAAACGATTTGTGAAACTGTGCAGCATGCTCATCGTGCAACTCGGTTATTAGGTGTTGAAAAACCAACGATTGCAGTATGCGGTCTCAATCCGCACGCAGGGGAAAACAGTGTCTTAGGTACCGAAGAGAGAGATATTGTTACGCCTGCTATTTTGAAAGCGCGATCTCAAGGTATTGATGTTCTTGGTCCATTACCTTCCGACACTGTCTTTTACAGGGCGCAAAACAATGAGTTTGATTGTGTTGTTGCACTCTATCATGATCAGGGTTTGATTCCATTTAAGATGATCGCTTTTGATGAAGGGGTTAATCTAACCGTAGGGTTGCCATTTATCCGTACATCGCCTGATCACGGAACAGCTTTTTCAATTGCCGGTAAGGGTATAGCTGACCCAAGAAGCATAACGGAAGCAATAAAGCTTGCTGTACACATGTTTGATCGTAAGGGGGTGAGAAATAATAATATCCCTAATTTGGAGGCTCAGATTTAGCCATATGCAAGGCGTGACGACGCTGGCGTACCCTCCGCGGTACGTCAAGGAGGAGCAACGAAGCATATGGCTAAATCTGAGCCTCCCCGAAGGGGCTGGTCGCTTTTGGGCTGTAACTGTGTCACTTATCGCTTGCGTATCGCAGGGGATACGCGGCACTCTTCGTTCCTTGTTTCGCTCCAAAATTGACTCAGCCAAATTGGGGATATTATTATTTCTCACCCCCTAAGGAGAAAATACAATGAACATCAAAGAAATAAAGGAAGTCCTTTCAGAAAGTGGCATTCATCTCAGAAAAAGGTGGGGACAGAATTTTCTGACTGATAAACGTATTCTCGAAGATATAGTTTTATGTGCTGATATTTTACCAACCGACCTTGTGATTGAAGTGGGGCCGGGCCTGGGGACACTTACCGAACGCCTTATGAATAGTAGGGCAAAGGTTGTTGCTATTGAAATAGATAAAAAGCTCTCAGAGATACTTCATATACATTTAAAAGATTCGAAAAACCTACTGTTATTGCAACAGGATATTCTTAAGGTTGATCTTAAGGCGTTGGTCCGAACAGAATATTGTAAAGGGTTAAAACACATCAAAGTTGTTGCTAATGTCCCATACTATATTACAACACCGATTATAATGCACTTTCTTGAGTCAGAGATACCCCTTGATGTGATGGTTCTCACTATGCAGGAAGAAGTGGCAAAACGAATAATTGCTGATCCCGGAACAAAAGACTATGGTATTCTTTCGGTGATTTCTCAGTATTTTTCACAACCAAGAATTGTAAGAAAAATAAAGAAAGGCGCGTTCTATCCTGTTCCAAAGGTTGATAGCGCGGTAGTGAAGTTTGATGTGTATAAAACGCCGCCTGTTGCGTGTGATAAAGATCTACTCTTTATGCTCGTAAAAGCTTGTTTTTCTCAAAGAAGAAAAATTATCAAAAATACTATTACCCTGTTGCCATTAAAAGAAATAGATAAAAATGATTTATATTGTGCGCTTGATATATGCGCAATCGATTATATGAGAAGACCTGAAACAATTTCAATTCATGAATACGCCCAATTAACCAGTACGATTGAAAAAATAGTGCAGCAGAAGAAAAAGAACCAGGAATAATAATGAGTATTGTCCATACCGAAGGCATAGTGTTAAAAACATATGACTACTCCGAAACGAGCAAAATAGCGGTAATTTTTACGAAAGATTATGGCAAGATCAAGGTTATGGCAAAAGGCGCTAAGAGTAAAAAAAGCAATACTCAAGCGGTTACAGAACCGGGGACCTATATTCGATTAGTATTTTATTATAAAAGTGATAAAGAACTACTCACGCTTTCTGAAGCAACCATCATTGATCAGTACCCAAAAGTGCGCACGGATCTGGTGAAATTTGCCTATTATATGTATGTCTTGGAACTTATAGAGGTCCTCTTTGAATCAGACGAAGGCGGGTCACGTGATTTTTTTACTGAATGCATTGCTTACATTAACACCTTTTCAGAAAGCGACAATCCCGAGTTATATGTTATAGCCCTTGAAGTGAAGATGCTCAAAGCTCATGGCCATATGTTTGAATGTCAGAAGTGTGTAGAATGCGGGAAAAATGTTCCTCGGGATCTTATTTCGTCTGCCAATAGAACAGAATTACATCCTCATAATACTAAAACAGAAATATATCTATCGACCGTTCAAGGCGGCGTCATATGCAAAAAGTGCAAATCTGTCCATAATAGGGGACGAAAATATCCCCTCACTACGCTCCAGACTTTGCTGTATCTTTCACAGTGTTCAGTGGAAGAAGTTACGGCAATTTCTTCTCGAACAAGAGAAATAGTAGATATTAAAAATATTCTGAGAATCAGGCTTGACTTTTTAGTAGGAAAAAGCTTAAAATCACTAAGTTTTCTAGAAAAGACGATAAAAATGTAAAAATGTTTGTAGAGCCGATATTTACCATGTGCATTGTGTGCATGGTTACTATTGAGATTCTATGTACGTATGGATTGTATGACAAAAACAAAAGAGAATAAATCACCTGAGATAATGGACAAACTCGTCTCGTTATGCAAGAGACGGGGGTATATATTCCAGTCCAGTGAAATTTACGGTGGCTTGAACAGCTGTTGGGATTACGGTCCTCTTGGCGTTGAGCTTAAACGTAATATTGCTGATATTTGGTGGCGATCAATGACGTTAAAACGTGATGATGTTGAGGGAATCGATGCAAGTATATTAATGCATCCACGTGTATGGGAAGCCTCAGGACATGTCCAAAATTTCACAGACCCATTAGTAGACTGCAAAGAATGCAAACAAAGATTTCGAGCAGATCAGATTGAAGATGTATGTCCACAGTGTGGCGGAGAGCTTACCGAACCGCGTCTCTTTAATCTTATGTTTCATACCTTTATCGGGCCGGTACAGGATGAGGCAAATATCGTCTATTTAAGACCTGAAACTGCGCAAGGTATTTATGTTAATTTCATGAATGTGCAGACAGCGTGTCGTAGAAAAATACCTTTTGGTATTGCTCAGATCGGTAAGGCCTTTAGAAACGAGATAACTCCTGGGAACTTTGTGTTTAGGACGCGTGAGTTTGAGCAGATGGAAATGCAGTATTTTGTGAAGCCAGGCTCTGATGACGAGTGGCTTAAGACGTGGAAAGACATACGTATTAATTGGTTTAAGGAGTTAGGTGTTAACCCGGAGAAACTGAGATTAAAACAACATCATGAAAAGGAATTAGCGCACTACGCTAAAGATGCATATGATGTTGAATATGAGTTTCCGTTCGGTTGGCAGGAGCTAGAGGGGATACATAATAGAACGGATTTTGATTTAAAACGTCACACGGAGTATTCGGGTAAGCCTATTAATTATTTTGATGAAGAGGCTAAAGAACGGTATGTTCCTTATATCATAGAGACATCAGTAGGCTTGAATAGAACACTTCTGACTTGTCTTGTCGATGCGTATCGTGAAGAAGAAGGACGGGTTGTGCTCAGCCTTTCACCAAAAATTGCACCGATAAAGGCTGCAATTATGCCGCTGGTGAAACGAGACGGGATGGATACAATTGCATACGATCTCTACAATAAAATGCGTAATACATTCAAAGTCTTTTACGATGTAAGCGGCTCAATTGGAAGACGGTACAGAAGACAGGATGAAGCAGGAACCCCGTTTTGTGTGACGGTAGATTCTCAGACTTTAGAGGATAATACGGTGACAATAAGGGAACGTGACAGCATGAAACAGGAACGTTATGCGATCGGTGATGTTATCGGCATCATTGAAAAGGCTGTTTCAATTTAATTTGAAATGGCAACACAGCAGGCGGGTGCTTATCTGCTATTTTGGTAATATGTGTCGAAGACGACAAAAATATATATGTTTGACAACTGCTTTACAGTAACAATGATGTTATGCCAGGTAGTATGTCAGTAAATGAGTGATTAATTAATAACAAGAAGGAGTAGTGACTATGGCTGGTGGGGTGCTAACGATGGGAAATAAAGTATCAGGAGGAACAATGAAAGGTAAATATGTATATTTCTTCGGCGGTAATAAAGCTGAAGGTAAAAGTGGCATGAAAAATACTCTTGGGGGGAAAGGTGCAAATCTTGCTGAAATGGTAAATATTGGTATTCCTGTACCTCCAGGATTCACGATAAGCACTGAAATGTGTGTGTTCTATTATAAAAATGGCGGAAAACTTCCTGAAGCTTTAAGACAGGATGTTATCAAGAATCTTCGCAAAACAGAAAAAGTGATGGGTGCCGGTTTTGGTGATCCCAAGAATCCGCTTTTGCTGTCTGTACGTTCTGGTGCAAGAAGTTCTATGCCTGGCATGATGGAAACAGTCCTGAATGTCGGTCTCACTGAAAAGACGATCAAAGGTCTTATCGCAAAAACAAATAATCCGCGATTTGTATGGGATGCATACAGAAGATTGATTCAGATGTATTCTGACGTTGTTATGGAAAAGGCAGCTGGTATTGAACCAAAAGAAGGCCACGGTATTCGTCAACAACTTGAAGCAGAATTGCATAAAATAAAAACGAAACGTAAAGTGACAAACGATTGTGATCTTTCTGCAGAAGATCTAAAAGAACTCACAACGGTATATAAAGCAAAGATCAAAAAAGTACTCAAAAAATCATTTCCTGACGATGCTTTAGAGCAATTGTGGGGTGCTGTAAGAGCCGTGTTCCAGTCATGGAACGGTAGACGTGCTATTGCATACAGAAGAATCGAAGGAATCCCTGATGAGTGGGGTACTGCGGTAAATGTGCAGGCAATGGTATTTGGTAATATGGGTGAAACGTCCGCAACAGGTGTAGCTTTTACTCGTAATCCTGCAACCGGTGAAAATGTGTTTTATGGTGAGTGGTTAGCAAATGCTCAGGGGGAAGACGTTGTTGCTGGTCTTCGCACACCAAACCCGATAAATGAATCAGGTAAAACAGAACATTCAAACCATCTTGTATCTCTCGAACGTGCTATGCCGAAGATTTACAAGGAACTCGACACTATACAAAAAGGTCTTGAGAAGCATTATCATGACATGCTTGATATAGAATTTACTATTCAAGAAGGACGTTTGTGGATGCTTCAGTGCCGTGTAGGTAAAAGAAACGGTATGGCCTCGGTAAAAATGGCTGTTGAGATGGTTAAAGAAAAACTTATTACTCAGCGTGAAGCGATTATGCGTGTAGCTCCTGAACAGCTTGATGAGTTACTCCATCCTATTTTGGATCCGAAAGCAGAAGCGAAGAATAAAATCCTTGTTAAAGGTCTTCCTGCTGGTCCTGGCGGTGCAACCGGTGTTGTCGTATTCACTGCTCAAGACGCGGTAAAGTGGGCAAAAGAAGGTAAAAGAGTCATTTTAGTCCGTGAAGAAACAAATCCTGAAGACGTTGAAGGTATGCGTGCTGCAGAAGCTATTTTAACTGCACGTGGCGGTATGACATCTCACGCGGCACTCGTTGCACGTGGCTGGGGTAAATGCTGTATTGTTGGTGCGGGTACGCTTGATATTGACAATAAGGCAAAGAAGTTTACTGTAGGCGGTAAAGTGGTAAAACAGGGCGATTGGGTCAGCTTAAACGGTTCAAAAGGATATGCATATATGGGGCAATTACCTATGGTAAAAACCACGGAAGACAATCCTTATTTTCAGCAGATCATGAAGTTCTGTGACAGCGTAAGAGTGTTAAAAGTACGCACAAACGCTGACACACCTGAAGATGCAAAAAAGGCGAGAGGTTTTGGCGCTGAAGGTATCGGTCTTTTCAGGACCGAACACATGTTTTACGGTAAGGGTTCGGAAAAACCATTGTTTATGCTACGTAAAATGATTGTGTCTAAAACAGTTAAAGAACGTCAAGCTGCAATTAATGAGCTTTTTAAACATGTCAAAACAGATATAAAAGCAACACTTGCCGCAATGGATGGATTGCCGGTTACTTTCAGATTGTTAGATCCGCCACTCCATGAGTTTGTTCCTCACACGGAAGACGGGATAAAGAAATTAGCGCGTAGCCTTGGGGTAAGCGCTGAAGAAATAAAAAATCGTGCTTCACTTCTGAAAGAAAGCAATCCGATGATGGGACATAGAGGGGTACGTTTAGGAGTGACATTTCCTGAAGTAGCTGAAATGCAGATTCGCGCTATTCTTGAGGCAGCAGCCGAACTTCTTCAGGCAAAGAAAAAAGTGTTTCCTGAAATAATGATACCGGTTGTGTCACTTGATACTGAGCTAAAAAACCAGTTCGCGATAGTGAAAAAAGTGTACGCTGAAGTGTTGAAGAAAACGAAGCTGAAAAGTATTCCGCATATGGTTGGGACCATGATTGAAATACCACGTGCATGCCTCGTTGCAGATACGTTTGCGGAAGTCGCAGAGTTCTTTTCATTCGGCACGAACGACCTGACACAGATGGGTTTTGGATTCTCCCGTGACGATATGGGCGGATTCTTGCCTGCATATCTTGATGAAGGCATTTTAGCAGCTGATCCGTTTCAAACGTTAGATCAGGAAGGTATTGGTCAGCTCGTAAAGATGGGTATTGAAAAAGGCCGTCAGGCACGAAAGAATTTAAAGGTTGGTATATGCGGCGAACATGGTGGGGATCCTGCGAGTGTTGAGTTTTGTCATCGTGCAGGAATGAACTATGTGAGTTGTTCACCGTTCCGTGTGCCAATTGCACGTTTAGCAGCAGCGCAAGCAGTCATAAAAGAAGATAAGTAAGTTAACAATATAACTGGTTCAGCTGGAACATGTCATTAAAGTGTGTTCCAGCTGAAAAGTGTCATTATGTCACCGAAAAATAGTCCAGGAAGTGGCAAAGAATCGATACACCTTTATCTGAGAGATATTGGTGAGGTTCCTCTTTTATCACGTGAAGAAGAAGTGAAACTGGCAAAAAAGATTCAAAAGGGAAACAAAAATGCCAGAAGAGATATGATTCGCGCTAATCTCAGATTGGTTGTATCAATAGCCAAACGCTATGCAAATTATGGTGTGCCTTTTCTCGATCTGATCGCAGAAGGTAATCTTGGATTAATGCGAGCTGTTGATAAATACGATTTGTCTAAAGGGTGTAAATTTAGCACCTATGCGACCTGGTGGATAAAACAGTCAATTTTTCGTGCATTAGCAAATCTCGGTAAAACGATCCGTATCCCCATGTATATGGTTGAACGGTTATCGACATTCAATAAAGTTATTGTAGAACTTACTCATTCTCTCAAGAAAAAACCGACTGATGAGGATATTGCAAAAGAGCTTGATATCCCTATAAAAAAAGTGAAAGAGATGAGAAATATCGTCAAAAAGCCGAGCTCTCTCTATACCACTATTGGAGATAGCGGAGAAAGTGAACTTATAGATGTTGTTGCCGATGTTGATTCTATTTCACCTGATGATTTTGTTGCAAAAGTGTTTCTGAGAGAAGACGTTATTGATTTCTTGAGTCAAATTCCCGTGCGAGAAGCTGATGTTATTAATATGCGTTATGGACTACGTGACGGTAAAGTAAATACACTCGAAGAAATTGGAAAGAAATTTGAGATAAGCAGAGAGCGAGTTAGGCAAATAGAGGAATCAGCGGTAAAAAAATTGAGAAAAGTGCTTATGGAAAGTAATAGAAACTTTCACGACTATTAATATAATGTGTAGCTTAAAGGATGGTGAGTTATGGTTGAAATACTCGAACAATTAAGAAATTCTATACGGGAAATACCTGATTTTCCTAAAAAAGGTATTATTTTTAAGGATATTACCACGTTGATTGATAAAGGAGATCTGTTTGGTATGGCAATAGATGAGATGGCTGCACCCTATGTTGGTAAAGGGATAACAAAGGTTGTGGGTGTTGAGTCTCGCGGTTTTATTTTTGCTTCCGCAATAGCATATAAACTTGGTGCTGGTGTTGTTCTTGTTCGTAAGCCGGGTAAATTACCACATGAAATCCATAAGGAAACCTATGATCTCGAATATGGGCAGGATACATTAGAGGTGCATGTCGATGCGTTAAATCAGGATGATAAAGTAATTCTGGTCGATGATCTTTTGGCAACCGGTGGTACTGTAGAAGCTACGACTAAACTGATTGAACATTTTGGAGTGGCGATTGAAGGTATTGAATTCTTGATCGAATTGACATTCTTGAACGGTATCAAAAAGTTGCAAGGATTTAATGTCAGGTCTTTGATACAGTATTAAAGTTCTGAGTACAAGTCAGAACTTTAAAAGTCAAAAGGGATAAGTCAAAAGTTAAAAGTAAGGTATTGTTTTAATTTTGAATTATTATTACTTCAACTTTTTGATTTTTTACTTTTTACTTGGTTGGGCCCCCGTAGCTCAGGTGGATAGAGCAACGGTTTCCTAATGCGTTCGGATAAATATTCATAACATTCCTAATTAGACCTAATTACACTCAGTCTCAACAACTTATACAAATCAGTATGTCTAGTTGTTATAAGTCGCTATACTGTTATTACCTGTTGTTTTGCCCCAAATTCGCCCCACTATAATTGAGCCGCCCAGAAAATCGCATCGTGGGGTGGGGTGGGTAAGGTCAAGAGTAGAAAGCCGTCTCTCACGTTGCTATAATTTTTTAGGAAATTGGCTTTAGGCCCTCCTATGTATGGGTTATAGCTCAGTTTTTATTGACAGAGATAGGTGCTTGCAGTAGTCTAGCTTCATAGAATTAAAATCCTTTAATTAAAAGGAGTCTAAATGAAAAAGATATTTGTTTTAATTATAGCTATTTTCTTTGCCGGTATATCCACAAGTTATGCTATTTATGTCACCGAGGATTTTCAAAGTTATACTCCCGGAAACAGTTTGAACCTTGGAAACGGGGGCAGTGGCTGGGCTACTACTTGGGACGAAGCGCTTGGTGACTTTAAATGCCAAACAGTTGACGGTTCAAAAATGGGACAGGCTACAACGGCAGGCACCCTGGGCAGAAGAACTTTTTCAGGCTACACTAATGAGGATATCACATTTCAGTTAAATCTTACTAGCTGGCCGGCACCGCTGGACGGTGTATGCGGAAGCGTACTTTTTCTATCAAATGCTGGATATAAGGGGCCCTACATCACGTTTAACTCGGATACTCAGTCACTTATTGCAAGGGGAGATTATGAGACAGAAACAACGAATTTGCTTGGTGAAGGTGTGGAGGCTGTAGCTGGTACGACTTATACTATAAATATTACAGATGTCAAGGTTGGGGTGAACGGGACATATTCAGTGCAAGTTTCGAAACCAGGTATAATTTATAATCTTTATCAAAACGTTAAATTTGAGTTTTGGGCTTTAGATGTTCCAATTTTAGAGAAGATTTATTTTAGCAATGACTCGACGAATGCGAATACTGTAAGCATTGACAATATTACCGTTGGTGCCGTCCCTGAACCCTCAACATACGCACTTTTCGGCATAGGGCTTTTGGGATTGATTGGCGGGTGGATGAGGAGAAGCAAGAGACTAAAGACTTAGAGACAAAAAGATATATAAAGGGCCTTGGTAGAAATATCAGGGCCTTTTTTTTCCTCTCTAGTCTTTTATCTATAGGTTATAACCCAGTTTTCATTGACAAAGATAGATATTGGCAGTAATCTAGTCCCATAAAATTTAAATCCTTTTTAACTAATGAGAAGGAAGTTGAATGAAAAAGTTATTTGTTTTAATTATAGCTATTTTCTTTACGAGTATATCTCTCACAGCCTATTCCGATACTCACACATGGGATGGCGGTGGTGCCGATAATAATTGGGCAACCGCTGCAAACTGGGCCAGTAACGTTGCCCCCTCTAATTACGATGCTCTGACTTTTGCCGGGACTACACGTCTAACACCTTATAACAATACGTTGTTTAATAACATTTATGGTCCCATTACGTTTACCTCGACAGGTTTTGATGTTAGTAGTCGGGTAGAGGGAATCAATGTGATAAGTGGTATAACCAACAATGCGGGTTTAACGAATACCATTAGTGCAACTAATGTATATCTTGAAAACAGCCAAAGTTTCACCAATAATGGAACTTCATTAACATTTAGTGGTACTGTTTATGCCATAAACGAAGCCTATGCGCTAACTGTTGATGGTTTAGGTGCTACTAGCATGAACAAGATTATAGGTGCTTCCGGAGGTTCTTTAGTTAAATCTGGCAACGGTACACTTACAGTTACAGGTAATTGTTATTACACCGGTACAACATCGATTGATGTAGGCACACTTATTATTGATAATGATAATTCCGAAAGTGCGTCTACGATAAACAATACTGGGACGCTTGGTGGTGGTGGGACTGTTGGAACAGTAACAATAGATACTGGGGGTACTATATCTCCCGGAACAGGTGACCTTGCTACGTTGACTTCAGCTGGTCAAAGGTGGAACAACGGCGGTAATTATGCGTGGGGGGTTAATGATTCAGATTGTGATTTATTGAGTATAGGCGGTGCATTAAATCTTGGCTTTTTGACAACGAATTTTACTATTGAAATAACAGGCGATCCCGTTAGTTTTCAGACATGGACCATAGCAAATTTTACCAGTCTGACCGGGGATTTTGATGCAGGTGAATTTACATTGGATAATCAGACAGGTGTAGCAGGAGATTGGTCACTAGCTTATAATGCTGGTAATACAAGTTTGGATTTGACATGTGTTCCTGAACCGTCAACATACGCACTTTTTGGTATAGGGATTTTTGGGTTGATTATCGGGTGGATGAGGAAAAATGCTATAAGCCGTAAGCCTTAAGCTGTAAGTGAAAAACAAAAAGATATATTAAAGGGCCTTGGTAGAAATATCAGGGCCTTTTTTTTACTCTCTAGTCTTTTACCTATAGGTTATAGCCCAGTTTTCATTGACAAAGATAGATATCGGCAGTAATCTAATCCCATAAGATTTAAATCCTTTTTAACTAATTAGAAGGAGGTTAAATGAAAAAGTTATTTGTTTTAATTACTATTTTCTTCTGCCTTTGCATTATTCCGAACGCATTTGCAAATTTCGATGGTTTTGATAATTTTGACGGAGATAAAAGCAAATGGAATACAAGTTGGATTGCATTTGGAGCAGTATTAGATATCGATTCAGGTAACGATTGGGTTTATTTTGACTCAAATACTGCTGGGTTCAATAACGCGGCATGGCAATTTACAAATGGTGAAGGCCAGACCGGTGATAATGATAACGATTGGACATTAACTCTTGCAGTAAATGTCGTAGACCCCGGTTTATCTGTCGCTGACCAGTCTGTTCAATTTGGATTACATGTTACGAATCCGGTGGATAATGCGGATTGTGCTTCTGTTACTCTCAAACTGTCCCATGATGGAACTACTCTTAGTAAAAATTGGGATTCACGAATTTATACCTCGGCAGGAGGGGATTGGCATGATACGGCAATTACTAGTGACACCAGTGGGCATGTGAGGATAGTTTATACCGCCGGTACCACTTCAATAGCAACTCAATATTCAGAAAATAGCGGTGATACTTGGTCAACTTTAAAAACATATGATACTAATGTAGGGTGGGAAAGCCCTAGTGCATTTAAAGGAGGTATTCTGGGTAGTTCAATTGGCATAGCAATCGATCCGGAGGATAATGTTTACGCAGATAGCTTTTCTGCCGTCCCCGAACCGTCAACATACGCGCTGTTTGGCATAGGGCTTTTGGGATTGATTGGCGGGTGGATGAGAAAACAAAGACGCAAGCTGTAAATGAAAACAAAAGATATATAAAGGCCCTGGTAGAGATATCAGGGCCTTTTTCTCTCTCTAGTCTTTTATCTATAGGTTATAGCCCAGTTTTTGACGCCAAGAATAGATACAGGTAGTACGAACGACATGACCGACCATAAGGAAGGGAGGTCCGGGAGTGAGTACATGCTAGTCTTAATTAATTCCATTGCACCAACTTCTTCATGAGTGTTATAATATATTCCATAAAATGAGATATATAAACGACAAGTAGGAGAAATGACTTTAATTCAAGCAGATTCCTCGACTTTTAAGCAGCTTTTTTCCAACAAGAGATATGAAGTTCCTGAGTTCCAAAGGGTTTTTGCATGGAAGAAAACACATATGAATGACTTTTGGGAGGATTTAAATGAAGCAATGAACAAAAAAAGCTTTGATTCTGCGTTAAAAAAAGCTAATATAAGTGACTTTCGTTTCCATGACTTGAGACATACATATGCAATGGCAGGGATTGATCTCAAGACAGTATCAGAGTTATGGGGCCATTCATCAGTGTAAGTCACTGAAAGATATGCCCATTTAAGCCTCAGTCAGATGTTGGGGGTAAGGAGAAAATGGGAGTAGGTTTAGGTAATGTGCTTAATGGTAACGAGTTAGATTATCAAGCCCCCGTAGCTCAGGTGGATAGAGCAACGGTTTCCTAAACCGTGTGCCGGACGTTCGAATCGTCTCGGGGGCAAATTAGTACAATTTAAAAGTAAAAACGAAAAAGTAAAAAGTAAGTATATAAAACTAAAAACGCAAAAATAAGGAATAAAGACAATAGTTTTGATTTTTAACTTTTGCCTTTTAAATTATTATGATTGATTTACATACACACACATTATTAAGCGATGGGGTGTTGCTACCGACGGAACTTGCTCAGAGAGCCAAGGTGATAGGGTATCGCGTTATCGGTATTACTGATCATGCCGACAGCTCAAACCTGGAGCATGTGGCGACATCTTTATTAAAAGTACGTCAGGAGATGGGAGATACGCTCGGTATAAAGATTATATGCGGGGTTGAACTTACCCATGTCCCGCCACAATTATTGTCGGGAATGGTTGATCGTGCACGTTCATTTGGATGCCAATTGGTTATTGTTCATGGCCAGACAATTGTTGAGCCGGTTGAACCAGGCACAAATAGAGCCGCACTCGAATGCGATATTGATATCCTTGCTCATCCGGGGTTGATCTCAGATGACGATGTTAAACGAGCTGCCGCAAGAGATATATGTCTTGAAATTACAACCAGAGCTGGTCACAGCTATACAAATGGGCATGTTGCACAATTAGCAAAAAAGTATGGAGCGCGTCTCGTATTAAATACTGATAGTCATGGGCCATCAGACCTGATAACATCTGATTTTGCTAAAAAAGTTGTGCTTGGTGCTGGACTGGGCAGTAAAGATTTCGATAACATGAGGCAGAACGCTGAGTGGTTAGTGAAAAAAATTGAAACGAGGAAATAATATGGCAAAAAAAGTTTTTGTGAGTCGTGGTTCATTTTTTTCTGTTATCAGGAGCGCTATTAAGAAACATTGGATTATATTAGTCTCGGCACTTATAGTGGTACTCATTGTAATTGGTGTGGCATCATTCAGGAAAGCCGGTGTGAAGAGAATGAACAGTAATGCTTCCTTTGCATTTTCACAAGCGCAGACACGTGAGGATTATGAGAAAATTATTAAAATATATCCTCAGAGCGGAGTATATGTTCCTTCACTTATTAACATTGCACACATATTAGTTGATGAAGGAAATTACAGCCAAGCGATTGAGTATTATGAGCAGGTTGCTGCAGACTATAGTAATAATTACTTAGCGTCACGCGCATTATGTGATCTGGGATATATCTATATCGATATGAAAGAATACAGTAAAGCGATACATGCATTTCAAAAGGTATTAGACAAGTATCCCGAGGCCGGATGGAATAACGAGGCGTCTTTTAATGTTGCGTTATGCTATGAACTTATGGGGAATATTAATAAAGCAGAAAATCTTTACAGTAAAATACTCGCATCAAATCCGACAACTGAATGGTATAACAATATTGTGTATAGATTGCATAAAGTAAAAGAAACATTAGAAAATAAATCCGGTAAGTAAAGAATGCTGAGTTATGATCAAACAATTACGTCGCATAATACAATTAAGTCTGGTGAGTTCATTTATTTTTCTGAATGGCTGCGCTGTGTTTCAGCTGGTAACGCATAATAAGTATATTGGGGACCAGGGGAATAAAATATATCATCATGAACACTGCAGTGAGGTCAAACGCATAAACCCCATGGAAGTAGTAAGCTTTCCGGATAATGCGTGTGCGCGCTATGAGGGGTATCGATCCTGCTCAAAGTGTAACCCAGATAAATAACAATTGTAGTGAGTCCTTGGGGTAGATAGATTTTATATTGACAAATTTTGGGATTTCTGGTAGTGTACACTAAATTAAAAAAAGGCGTAATAGCCGAAAATTACATCATAGATAGTTTTAAATAGACAAGAAGGGTGGTGGAAAAAAGAATATTGTCATTAAGCTATTAACATGGTGATACGTATAGATAAAAAGTAAAGTAAAATCGTGAAACACAAGGAAGTAATTCCTTGGTTATATATATTTAATTTGTTCTTTGAATAAAAGAGATTTGAAACTGGAGGAGATAGATGGATAAATTCCCTCTTATCTGTACTCTGGCTGTAATGTTTGTATTTTTTGCAGGCGCTGTAAGTATAGCCGGCGTACAAAATCTAAAAGAACTTGACGGTGGGATCAAAGATACTTTAAAGAAGATCCGCGTCGAAAATGAATCCAGTTTCAGCAAGAGAACCTTACCGACTGTAACAGCGGGAAGAACAGCTCAGGAAGAATTAGAAAAGCTCTTGAGTCCCCGCAAAGAAGAAGTCGTTGATTCGCTTATGGATACTTCGAAGTTTGATGGTATCAATATCGAGTCGTTACGGTCGATCAAAGTAAGCTTGAATGAAACTGATGAGAGGTTATCTATGAAAGGAAAGTCAATTGAAGTTAGAGGAGAACTCCTTATTAACTTTTGACAATACATAAAGAAACACAAAAACCCCCCGATTTATCGGGGGGTTTTTTTTATGAGTGCGCCCGGTAGGGCGCACTCACTATCGCTATTGATAGATTAAAGGATGTTAAAGAAATTGATCTTAACAAATTCTTTAGCGTAGAGAATATATAGAAAGCCAGCTTTAATATACGTTGAGGAATGCGGTTTTTATCTTTACTGTGTGGGGCATTATTTCTTTAGTATATACGGAGTTAACACAAGGCTAAAACTTTGATTCTTTTGGTTGCGCATAAAATTAAACCAGAATTCACGAACGTTCCTGTCTTTTGATTGTGAAACACCGCCTATTTGAATGGATTGTCCGCTTGCGCACATAACGGTTGTAGATGCGTTTTTATACTGTATGCGGCGTTTTCGCTTACCGTCAAAATAACTTATTTCCGGTATGAGCGATACCTTTACGATATTTCCCGAGACTACGGGTTTTACTAAAAGACGTGATCCTACATCGCGCCACACTGTTCCAGTGACAATATATCCGTATCGATATCCATATTCATAAAACCAGTAAGGTTCGGCGACTTCTGTTCCAACATTTATGTATGCGACACTTCCACTAATAGTTGTTATATGCTGTATACCTGATCTGTCGCCGGAAGTGCTCCTGACACCAAAACCTAAAATCGAGGTATCTTTTTGAGTCTTATCTCTAAAACGTACTTCAATGCGTACATTGATTGGGCGAGGCTGATTTTTAAATAGTTTTTCGATTGTTGTAATATTCTTTGGGTAATCGACAATGATAACGGTATTGTTACTTCGGTTAAAGACTGCAACACCCTTTGGGGAAAGGAGCGAACGTGCAAGTGTAAGCGCATTATCTGCTTCCATAAATCCTATCGAAATAGATTTTGTTTCAGTCTCGTCCTGAGCAGATGATGTGTTCGTTACTGAGTTGATAATCAATAACGAAACAATTGAAATAATGATAAGAGATAGTTTTTTCATAATTCCCCGAATAAATAATAATTATATTCTAGCATGCACGGTGCTGTTTGTCTTCCCAAATCATACATGAGCATACATGTCTTCTCAATTACCAGTGTTTTCTACAGTGGAAAATGTGCATTTTTGTACAGAGAGGAGTATTTACTTACAACATTGTTTTGTGTGCAGTTTATTTATAGTATCTGCATGTATTTACAGTCTCAAAGATATCTTTGTAAGTTGTTGCAAAGCGTTACAATACAAACAAAGTACGTTTTATCCTGTTTTTGGCAACAAACATGCTTATATGTATTCTCCCTAAATGGAAAAGAAAAGGAGACTATTGTGAAGAAAATGTATAGAGCGATGATTATTGATGATGAACAGGGAAGCATTGAAGCGCTTAAATGGGTTCTTAAAGATGATTTTAGTGTGCACACTTTTACCCAGCCAACAGTTGCAGTTACTTTTCTTGAGAAAAATCCTGACAGTATAGATATAGTATTTCTTGACCTGATGATGGATGAAATGAGCGGTGTAGATGTTCTGAAAGAAATTAAAAGAATAGCTCCGCGCGTAGAGTGTGTTGTTGTAACTGCATGTCGAGATAAGAATGTGATTCTCAATGTGTCGCAAAGCGGAGTGCATGATGTCATTGAAAAGCCATTTTCTGTCACAGAAATAAAAGATAAAGCTGAAAGTGCATTGCAAAAAAGTATAGAAAATAATTCTTTCCAGAGAGTCCACAGCATTATAGGGAAAGTGGTCCGTGAAAATAACAGACTTGCAGACATGCTGCTTACAAAAATATATGACAATGATCAAGTTATATCAGGTCATTCTCGGCGTGTGTCAGATATTTTTTCACGCATGACAAAAAGTTATTTTAATATCATAGATAATAAGAAAATTAATGAATTAAAGATGATGGCTTATCTCCATGATCTGGGTAAGCTTGGTATTCGGCAGGATATTTTGAGGAAGAAGGATTCACTTGATAAATTCGAATATAATGAGGTAAAAAAACATCCGATTATAGGATATAAGATATTAAAAAAAGTTGAGTTTAATGACAGCGCAATCGATGTAGTATTGCATCATCAGGAACGATATGATGGAATGGGATACCCTCATAGGCTTAAGGGGGATGAGATATCGCAGTTTTCCAGGATGATCGCGGTGGTTGATGCATTTGATGCAATGACGGATAATAGACCTTATCGCAAGGGTGTTGTTAAGGAACGTGCTCTTTGTGAATTGAAAAGAAATTCAGGGACACAATTTGATCCACAATTTGTAGATTTTTTTGTTGATAACATGTATACTCTTACATGTGAAAATAGAAAGACTGTCAAAATCTAGTTCTAACAATACTTCTTGCGATTGTCGATGTTTCCGTATGGCCAGGGTTGTCAATAAGAAGTATTCCCTAAAACCATTTATTACCTCTATTTGTGTTGTTTTTGCCTGCATGTCACTTGTTTTATATACTGTGTGTACTGAAAATGCCTATTCAGAAGGAATGGACTCGCAGGTAAAAAAGTTTTTGAAGAAGGTAGAAAAAGATTCCTTTAAATATTTTCTGCATGAATCTAATCCGAATAATGGGCTTGTAAAAGATAGTTCTGATCCATACTCTCCCTGTAGTATTGCCGCCGTTGGTTTTGGTGTAACAGCACTTTGTATTGCTGAATCGCATGGATGGATACCCCACGAAGATGCGTATAATCGTGTACTTAATACACTCTATACATTTCGTGATCGAGTTAAGCACAAAAAAGGATTTTATTATCATTTTGTCAGCATGAAAACAGGCAAAAGGGTGTGGCGGAGTGAGGCATCATCAATTGATACGGCTCTTTTTATTGCAGGAGCGCTTTTTGCGGGTGAATTTTACAAGGGCACGGAAGTAGAGAAAATCGCAGATCAACTGTACCGAAGAGTGAATTGGAAATGGATGCTTAATGGCAAGAAGATACTCTGTATGGGGTGGAAACCTGAAACAGGTTTTTTGCCGTATTATTGGGATAGTTATAGCGAATCAATATTATTATACGCACTTGCGATCGCTTCCCCAACATATTCGATCCCAAAGAAGTCCTGGAGTGAGTGGGAACGGCCAATGGCTGATTCTAAGATTGGGCCGATGATATATTGTCTCACGGGTAGTTTGTTTGTCTATCAGTATTCGCATGCATGGATTGACCTTAAGTATCTCTATGACGGTGACATAAACTATTTTGATAATTCAATAAAAGCGACAATCTTAAATCGAGAGTATTGCATTAAGAAGGCAAAAGATTTTCGTACATACGGTCTTAATTCATGGGGACTAACGGCAAGTTATGGTCCGTACGGATATAAAGGGTATGGATCACGACCGGGCAGAGGTCTGCAGGATGGGACAGTAGCGCCGTGTGCTGTTGCGGGTTCGATACCTTTCGCGCCGACTATATGTATTAACGCTTTGGAATATATGTATAGACAGTTTGGAAACAAGGTTTATGGGAAATATGGATTCTATGACGCCTATAACATCGATAAGGAATGGTTTTGCAAGAAATATTTAGGAATAGATCAAGGGATAACAGTACTGATGATAGATGATTATCTTTATGGTACGGTATGGAAATATTTTATGAGAAACCGTTATATTAAAGATTGGGTCAAAAAGTGTATGATTGATAAAAGAAAATAAAGCACATTATGGCGTTGTCGCTAGTAGAAGGCATTTACGCTGTTATGTACGATTTTCATTACCGTTGATAATAAGATGCTAAAGAAAAAAGTTTTAATATTTGCAATAACCATATCACTCATCGTCCATTTTATTGCTTTTGGTGGATGGCGATATTTTTTTGGTGTAATACCAAAAAAGATCAACTATATTGAATTTCTCCTTATGCATTATCGAAAAGCCCCTTTATTTGATAAAAATAAGGGACATGGAGGCAGCACAGGTAGTGTTCGAATTCCTTCTACGCGTGTCACTCCACCTAAAGTTGCCCCTGTGCCATTCGGAAAGCCGCTCGTCGGTAGTGTTCGTGTCTTGCCAAAGCCAAAAATTGAGGTTCGACCAGTAAAAGAGGTGCGAAAGAAAACCGGGACAGAAACAGAGATCGAATGGGTTGAAGTAAGTGAAAGTGAGCTTCGTACAGCAAATGTGGTAATAAGTTACAAGAAACTGCTCCAAGAATTAATAATTCAGTTTCTTGAGTATCCGAAAGAAGAACGTGATAAAGGGATAACGGGAGAAGTTGTTGTTTCGTTTGTCGTATATAGAAATGGGAAGCTTAAGAAAGTGAGTATCCCAAAGAAACATATTTCCCCAGTTAAAGCATTTAATAATGCGTCAATAAGCGCGGTAAAAAAAGCATCTCACTTTTTCCCTCCTTTTCCTTCAAGCTGTAAAGAGCAAGAGATTGTTTTTCTCGTTAAAATACACTTTGAATGATGTTTACACATGATTCCGTTGAAGGGATTGTCGTTGTTTTATTCTTGACTTTTTCAGTTTTAGAGGATATTTTAAAAGCATTACCAAAAGTGTGGAGGGGGTGAGGATACATGACAACAGTGACATTAAAGAGAAATGAACCGATAGAAAAGGCGTTACGGCGTTTAAAGAAAAAAGTTGATAAAGAAGGAATAATGAAACAGATTAAACAGCATCGTCATTACGAGAAGCCTAGCCAGAAAAAAAGGCGTAAGGCGAAAGATGCACGAAAAAGATAACCGTTTGAACTGTATTTCTAAACTATAAAGTATACTATGTATGCACTATCTACGGTCTGGAACGCTTGGAGAGCAAAAAATGGCAAGGAGATAATTGATCAGGCACAATCAATGGGTTTTTCACATATTGAGCTTGGTTCGTCCCTGTCTAAAATGCTCTACAATGAGTTAAAAGAAATGTATGAGGCTGGCAAAACTTCCATTGTCAGCCTTCATAATTATTGCCCATTACCGACTGTGCCCGAGAAGATCAATGCAACACCCGATATGTTTTTGCTTTCATCTCCAGATGAAGATGAAAGAAAGCGGGCTGTGAGCTTTACTAAAAAGACTATTGATGCAGCTAAAGATGTAGGCGCACGTGTTGTTGTTATCCACCTCGGAAGAGTTGGTATACATTTTGATGGGTCAAGAAGATTGATACATCTCTTAGAAACAGATAGAGCATCTACAAAACAGTTCTCATTAGTAAGAAGTATTTTTTTAGCTAAAAGAGAAAAACATAAAAAGCCATATCTTGATGCTGCTATTCGGAGCCTTGAAGAACTTAATCAATATGCAACGAAACAGGAAATCAGGATAGGTGTTGAAAACAGGTACTATCTCAGAGAGATTCCATCGTTCGATGAAATAGGTGAAATACTCGATAGGTTTAAAGGGAGTAACGTTTTTTATTGGCACGATGTCGGACATGCCCAATTTAGAGAAAATCTTGGGTTTGAAACACATGATGATTATTTAAAGAGTTATGGCGACAGGATAATAGGTGTTCATATACATGATATCGCAAAAAGCGATGATCACCGAGCACCTTTGACAGGTACTTTTAATTTTCGTAGGCTAAAACAATATATTAATAAAGAAACAATTAAAGTATTTGAAATACATCAGCCTGCAACAGCTCGTGATATAGAAAAGGGATTACAATTCTTTAAAGAGGAAATATGTCCGGAGTGAATAACGCTATATTAATGATAATCGCCCCGAACGAATTTCGTGATGAAGAGTATCTTGTTCCGAAAGACATTTTCGAGAGCGCTGAATATCATATCGTCACTGCATCAACTCGTACTGGTGAATGCATTGGCAAATTAGGCCATGTTGTTATAGCCGAGAAAACACTTCAGGATATAGATGTTAGGGAATATTGCGCCATCATATTTGTCGGCGGCAAAGGGTCTAAAGGTTTCTGGGACGATGCCTTGTGCCACAGTATTGCACGTGACGCCTTATCATTAGGCAGTATAGTTGCTGCTATTTGTAGTGCGCCGATAATATTTGCACGCGCAGGTCTTTTAGCGGGAAAGAAGGCGACATGTTTTTCAGGTGATGGGGAACAGTTGCGTCTGTGTAACGCGATATATAATGAAAGTGACATTGAAATTGATGGGAACGTAATTACTGCTGATGGCCCTGCATCTGCAGAAAAATTTGCACAGGCTGTGCTGGGGAAGTGTGATACGTTGAAAGGACGGGAATGAAGAAGAGTGCCTTATTTACAATTGTACGTGTACTGATAACCATCCTGTGTTTCACCGTGCTTTTTTACAAAATGAGGGGAGATCTATCCAGCTTTGTTGAGTCAATAAAGCATGCTCATTTTCTGTGGTTTTTTATTGCGTTAGCATTGTTTACATTTTGTCCGTTTATTAGTGTGATTAGATGGGATTTATTGCTTAGGGTTCAGGGTGTGCGGATACCTTTTTTCCATCTTGTAAAATATTTTTTTATAGGGCTCTTCTTTAATAATTTCATGCTTGGTCTTACCGGTGGAGATCTTATAAAAGGATATTATGTCTATAAGGAAACGAAAGAAAAAAAAGCAGAAGCAGTTACAACGGTATTGGTCGATAGAATTGTGGGGATGTTTGCACTCATTTTTGTAAGTGGCGTAGCATTATTGTTTTTATATGGTGATGAACGTTTTACTCATGCGATTCATATCATATTTATTGTTTTGGGGGTATACCTCCTTTTGGGTATGATTTTTATGAAGAAAGAAGTATTAAAAAAGATTCCATTTGTTGAAAACATCTATAATAGGTTGCCTTTTCGGCATACTATTACTAAAATATATCACGCGCTCTATATATACCGGCATAATAAAATAACACTATTCATAACAGTATTATTGTCAGTGCTCATGCAGGTGTTTATAATTATTGCAGTCTATTTGTTGGGGAAATGCTTTGGTGTTGTTCATGTGCCGTTTATTAATTATTTTGTATTTGTTCCCGTTATTTCGGTTGTTTCAGCGTTACCCATATCAGTAGGGGGGTTAGGTGTCGGGGAGAGCGCTTATGTGTACTTTTTTAATCTTATATATGAACAAAGTGCGAGGTATCTCGCTATGGCGCTTGGGTTGCGTGTTATAATGGTGCTCTGGAGCCTTGTTGGCGGTATATTTCTTTTATTGCCACAAAATAAAATATCAGAAGAAGAATTAGAGGAAGTAGAGAAGATAGAAGATCAAACTATTGAGGAGGATACAGAATTATGATAGATGGCGTGGAAACAAAAAAATTAAAAGTGTTGCCTGATGAACGCGGTCGTTTAATGGAGATTTTAAGAAATGATGAAGAAATGTTTATCAAGTTTGGACAAGTATATCTTACGACTGCATATCCTGGCGCAGTTAAAGGGTGGCACTACCATAAGAAACAAACTGATCATTTTGTTGTCATATCCGGCATGATGAAGGTTGTTTTATTTGACCAACGGGAAAAATCACCAACATCTGAAGAAGTAAACGAATTCTTTATGGGTGAACATAACCCTATGCTTCTATCTATTCCTCCTGGTGTTGTTCATGGTTTTAAATGTATCAGTGAAAAAGAAGCTGTTGTTATAAACTTACCGACAGAAGCATATGATTATAAAGTCCCTGATGAGTTTCGCATTCCCCCTGATTCAGAGGATATCCCTTATGATTGGGCGAGAAAAGATGGGTAATTTCGTTAGTAGTTCACACCCATAAAATTTATAAGTAAATTTTTCTGGGTACAGTCCCCGTAGGGGATAGTTCATGGTTCATAGATAAAGAAAAAAGGAGATGTTATGAAAGGGATTATATTAGCTGGTGGTTTGGGGACAAGGTTATCTCCACTGACAAAAATTACCAATAAGCATCTTTTGCCTATTTATGATAAACCCATGATTTATTATCCTATAGAAACACTTGTTGCAGCTGGGGTGAAGGATATTATTATTGTGACTGGCGGTAACAATGCGGGCGACTTTTTGCGTCTTTTAGGGAACGGAAAAGATTTTGGCCTAAAGCATATTAATTATACATATCAAGAAGGTGAGGGCGGTATTGCTCAGGCATTGGGACTTACCGAACACTTTGTTGCAGGAGATAGAATAATGGTTGTCTTAGGCGATAATATTATTGAAGATGATATTACCTGTTATGTGGAAGACTTTAAAAAACAAAAAGATGGAGCAAAAATACTGTTAAAAGAGGTAGAAGATCCAGAACGTTTTGGGGTCCCTGTGTTTGATGGTGATACTATTGTAAATATTGAGGAGAAACCAAAGAATCCTCAAAGCAATTATGCGGTAACCGGTATTTATATGTATGATAGCTCAGTATTTGATATTGTAAAAAATCTCAAACCGTCATCGCGCGGAGAATTAGAGATAACCGATGTTAATAACGAGTATATACGGCGCAAAAACATGACGTACGGGACGCTCAAAGGATGGTGGACTGATGCGGGAACATTCGAGTCATTATATAGGGCAACCAATCTTGTAACAAAAAAATTAGGAATAAAATAGCAAAAACCGAAATACGAAAAACTAAAACATAATTGCTACAACAGGATATGATATGAACAACAAGAGAGTGTTAGTAACGGGTGGGGCGGGATTTATTGGTGCTAATTTTGTGCATTATGTGCTTGGAAAATATAAAAATATCCATGTCATCAATTTTGATAAACTGACGTATGCCGGGAATATGGATAATCTGAAAAGTGTGAGCAAAGACTCCAGACATACTTTTGTAAAAGGTGATATTGCAAACGAAAAAGATGTAAAAAAGGTTTTTTCCCGTGGTATTGATATTGTGGTCAATTTTGCTGCTGAAACACATGTTGACCGGTCAATAGGGGATCCCAGTGATTTTATTAAAACAGACATGATGGGAGTGTATAACCTTTTAGAGCAGGCAAAAATACGCGGCATTGAGAAATTTATCCAAATATCTACCGATGAAGTGTATGGAAGTATTGCAAAAGGATCTGCAACAGAGGAGAGCCCTCTTCTTCCATCAAACCCATATTCTGCTTCAAAATCCGGTGGTGATCGATTGGCGTATTCTTATTGGGCTACGTACAATGTGCCTGTCATTATAACCCGCGCGTCAAATAATTACGGCCCATATCAGTATCCTGAAAAATTTATATCTCTTTTTGTGACAAATGCGATCGAAGATGTACCCTTGCCGCTATACGGTGACGGTAAAAATGTTCGTGATTGGCTCTATGTGCTTGATCATTGTGACGGAATAGATTTTGTGATCAAAAAAGGAAAAAATGGAGAGATTTATAATATTGGTGGGGGCAATGAGAAACAAAACAGGGAAGTGGTAGATACTATTTTAAAAACACTCAAAAAGCCATCGTCTCTTATTCGTCACGTATCAGATCGGTTAGGACATGACAGACGGTATTCTCTTTCGATCAATAAAATAAAGAAATTAGGATGGAAACCGAAGAAGAGATTTGAAGAAGGTATTAAAGAAACCGTCATGTGGTATAACGATAATCAGTGGTGGTGGAAAAAAATTAAATCCGGTGAATTTAAGAAATATTACAAAAAGATGTACGGTAAAAGGATAAAAGAAGCTTCATCAAAATGACATCTTCAGAGATAAAATACCTTGTTCTTGGTGCAAACGGTCTTCTTGGAGCCCAGCTTACAGCCTATCTCGGGAAAAACTGTATTCCTATCTATGGTCCTCACTCAGCGTTATCTGATCCTGATGCTTATAGAATTGATATATCCAATGAGAAAAAAGTAAGAGAACTTATTCTCAAAGTCTCTCCGGATGTAGTAGTAAACACTGTTGCAATGGCTGATGTAGATTGGTGTGAAAAGAACTCTGTTGCTGCATATGCGGTCAATGGCCACGGGGTAGAATATTTGGCAACTGCGTGTAATGAAGTATCTGCGTCATTTGTACAGATCAGTACCGATTATATGTTTGATGGGAGCAAACAATCACCATATACCGAAGAGGATCCTCCAAACCCTATTAATGAATACGGCAAAAGCAAACTGCTTGGTGAAGAAATGGCACGTATTGCTGATAAGCATCTCATAGTACGTGTTGCCTGGCTATATGGAGATTACAAGACAAATTTTGCGTGTAACATTGTTGATAAAGCTAGACGAAACCAAATGCAATATGTTATTGCCGATCAAATCGGCACGCCGACATATACCAAAGACGTATCTGATACAATTGTCCAATTAGTAAACCGGTCACAAACGGGTATATATCACGTCGTTAATGGGGGCGCTTGCTCTCGATATCAACAAGCGCGAAAGATCTGCGAAATAGCTGGTTTTGACCCAGAAAAAATAAACCCAATTCAATCGAAAAAATCCTCGCGTATAGCGATTCGACCCCATTATTCTGTTCTTGATACAGCAAAACTTGTTGATAACGCACATATTTCAATGAGACCTTGGCAGGAAGCAATTAGTGAATATGTGAAGACGCTTTTATAAATCTACCTCTCATACCTGCATAATATATGTAAATACCTGTAATTTAACATTTTAGATAGTCTTTATTAGTCCCTTTTTTTACAGCGCAAGCCTTGACAATCCTAAGTTTATAAGTTATAATACTTTATGTAAACATGTTAAGTGTATTTGCGTGAGGTGATTTGTATGTATAATACAAAAAGATATAATGTATATCTTAAATGTATCAATCTGTGTATAGCAGGTGTATTCCTTTATACATCAGTTTTTGTGGGAGTTCCTCGCCAATCTTTCGCAATAACTCCCAAGATACCTTTGACCGACATAGCAAGTTCAATTGATCTCAATAAAGTTGTAATTCCTGAAAATTTCGGATCAATTACCGAAAAGTACATTTCAAAAGATACATCCAATGCACATAAAACAATAATCGTTTTACAGGATTCCCACGCAAATCTTGAAGCTCAGAAGAATATTTCCACAATATTATCATCATTTATTTCTCCCTTTAGTCCACAAATGGTGTTTGTAGAGGGTGCAAAAGGGATTCTTGATGCCGGTTTCATTCGTTCAATATCTGATACAGTAAAAAGGACAATGATATCGGATTATCTTCTAAAAATAGGATATTTAACAGGAAGCGAGTATTACGCGTCTACAGCTCGAAAGCAGCCTGCGGCTCTCTATGGGGTAGAGAATCGGGAATTGTATTATCGGGATCTTAACGCTTTCCAAAATGCGACGGCTAAAAAACAGACAAATGAAGAGATACTCAATCCTATAAAGAATGCATTTTCAATAATAAGACAAAAGATCTGCAAGGGGTCTTTGAATGAGTTGTACAGAAAGGAAGAGGCATATATTAAAGGAGATATGAAATTTACAGAGTTCTGTAAATATATTTCTCAAAAAGCACTAGAAATGAATGTAAACATTGATTCATATGTAAATATTATGATTGTTTTGCAATCTATTGCATTGGAAGAGATGTTGTCTATAGAGAAAGTGGATGGTGAACGTGAAGCGTTTATTAATGTTCTAAGTAAGCGCCTTGTCAAAGAAGAGCTGGCAGATATAGTTAAAAAAAGTTTGCTTTTTAGGACTGGAAGGATGCTTTCTTCTGATTACTATAACTATTTAATTCAGCTTGGAAAAGAAAATGCTCTTTTCCCCTCTGAAGAGTTAAAAGCAAAGAGTAAGTATCTTAATTTGCTTTTATATGCCAGGGTAATTGAAATGCAATCCCATATAGATGCTCAGAAACTGTATGAAGAAGCCGAAAAATTCACTGAAGTCATTAAAGAAAATCTTATAAAAACCCCGCAACAGGCTCAATTTGACCGCTTATGGAATAATGTTCTCCTCTCCGAGAAGCTAGTTACTCTCAAAATGACCAGATCAGAAGCTCAAAAAATAATGAAGGATCCGGGCATCTGCGACCTTAAGAATGCTATAAGTTTTATTATGAATAACGGAAGAGGAATTGTATCTGAAAGTATGCTTGGAAACATCAGAGAAGATAGGGGACTTGATATTGCTTTTGCATTAGATTTTTACAGTATTGCAATTAAAAGAGATAGTGTGATCTTTGATAACATGATAAGAGAATTTAAAAGAAATGTTCTAAGAACAGCAGTGGTTGTTACCGGTGGTTTTCATAAAGACGGTATTATAGAAAAAATAAAAAACGCAGGGTATTCCTATCTGGTTGTTACTCCGCGTATGACAGAGAAATATGACGACTCACTGTATCAGAATATCATGAGCAGTAAGGAAACCGTACTGGATCGCTTTCTTGATAGAGTGGGCACTCGGCTAGCTCCAGAGCTCAGGATGAGCCCGCAAATGAATCACCAAAATTATCTGAAGTTAAAATCATATGTGTATTTTCTTAATTTTCTTCTCAAGACACTAGATGAAGAGCGCGTTACTGTTGAAATAGATGGTTATACATGCACTCTAGTAAAGAAGAAAAATGAAATTGATAGTTTTGACGTAAGAGAAACAGAAGATTACGGTAACTCTGTAACAAGAATTTCAGGCCTCAAAGAACCTTTACAGACCGTATTGACTGAAGGGATACTGTTACGTATCAAAGAAGAAGATATTATCATACCGGATGAAAAGCAACCTCCTCTCACTGAGTCATGGGACTCATCGCTAGCTGACTTGGTAGGCTTCAGGATGTCTCCTATAGATATGGAAACAGCAAACAAAGAATGGGTATCAAAATATATAATGGCATTGCCGCCGTCTAATATTGATAAGGTGCCAGAGAATATCATTCCTATGACACCTCTACATCTGGATAAGTTTGATGAGCAGTTTACCCGGGAATTGCTAGATACTTATTATAAATATTTGAGGCACTTAAATAGTGAGTTAGATGAAACATCCGAAAAGTTGTATAAAGATATAGAAAAGACCGAACGCCACATATACCACATATACGCAGGGATGCTTTCTCAAGAGAAAATTGATCAAAAAGAAGCTGAAAAAGAAAAACTTGAGGTAGAGTGGTTTAAAATTGAAGAGGAAAGAAGCCGGATAAACGATGTCTTAAATGATAAAACAATAATATTAAAAATGATATATGGCGGTCATTTAGCCGATTTCCATACTGATGACGAGCACGCAGTGATCTCAATCCATAAAAAGCTCTATGAATTGTATGGAAAAACCGACAGGAAAAATCTTGAGGGATTCAGGGAAATATTGTTCTTTACACTACGCCACGAATTTCATCATTATCTTAATCCTGAGGATTCAGAAATAGCAGTTGATATTGCAGACATTAATTATTTCTTAACACTTGATAAACCGCGACAGAAAATGCTTACCGACTTTTTAAGTGGAAAGGATATAAAGGCAGAAGGTTTTGTTGCGATTCTAAAAAAGGCTCAAAAATCAGGGAAAGTTACGGATGCTATTTATAGTGATTTGAACGATTATATGCTTGAAACTATTGCGCAAAGGATCACTAGGAATCTGTCACCTGATTTAGACACGATAAACCCTCTCATAAAGAAATTGAAGGAACTTGACCTTAAGTCTGTACTAATACAGCTTGGGGGAGAGTTTGGAGTGGATCGTTTAATACAGCTTTTTGAGACAAATCCGCAATATCTTTTTTCTCTACTTTATTTAAAGAGCTATCAAGAGCGTGGCCCGCCGGTTGTTGAGCAGAAAACTGCTGTGCCAGGGACTAAAGCCATTGATGATCCCTATATTAATAGTTTTGTGACTGAGTGTTTTAGTGAAAACCTGATTCAAGATGAAAGAATTAAAGAGATACTATCTGCAGACAATTCTAAGGCAAAATGGGATCTTGATAGCGTAAAAAATCTTATTTTGATTGCAAATGATCCCTTTATTTCCATTCCTTCTGACATCATGGAATCACACGGTGTCGGCATGATTCTTGATTTCTTTTTTGATTTTAAAGATATAGAAAATATTGGTCGTGTAGTACGCGAGATTCCCAACATTGATGAATATCACATTACCAATATACATATAAAAGAGGTTATGAATCAAAAGGGCAAATGTAAAGGAGAATTGCAGGGGCTTGTAAATGAATTGTATCATGTGTATCATCTGAAAAGTGTGGGAGAGACTATCGTTAAGGTCAGCACATCGCTGCCTATCCCGGGAGATGTTAAAGGGAGAGAGTATACTGAAATTGATGCCGTGACGGATGACACTCTTATTGAAGCAAAATCCAGGCGTGGAGTCATCACTCAGAAAGAAATAGAAAAAATTATAGTTGATAAGATTCTTAAAATGGCTAGAGCGGTAAGTCAGGGAAATTATTCTGAGTTGGCTAACAAGGCGCTTCTTTTTACATTTAATAAGGGCGCACTTAGAGGTGTTAATGTCGAAAAATTGAAAAATAATGTTTCTACAACACTGCAAAAAATACTAAAGATAGATGTTTTGGAAAAGAATGGATGGGAAATTGAGATAAAGGGTATTCCTCCTGGTTTGTTTATAACTGAACCTAGTGCGCACCGTATTGAGAACAATAGGCTTATTGCAAGGCGTATCGAGAATATTGCTCAAAAGGCGCAAACTGATTATCGAAATAAATTTGCTGCTATGATTTCAAAGTATTATGGCATTGACCCTGTAGTCGCAAAAGAAAAGGCCGAAGAGTATAAGTATGATTTTAATAAAATATCCATGTGGAATAACTCCCAAAGTCGTAATAAAAAACTCACTAAAGAAAAGTTCGCAAAACTACAGAAATCATATCCTTTGCACCTTGTGTGGGATGATGCTCCAAAACCTGATTTAAGAAAGAATCCAGAAAAGCGTTTCGCAGCTGATATTGCCGCTAGCGGTATGTCATTTACTGATATTACATCTCGGCTCACGTCTTTAAAGAAAATTATTAATGCTTTTCTGGAAAACTCTTCCGTTCCTGATATGAAGTGGGAGTTTATTTACGATAAGTATGTGGATAAGGATACCGACATAGTAGAACGTGCAGGTCAGAATATATTACAGATAAATTTGTATGAGTATTTAAACAAAATAGATGTTGTCAGAGGTGCGCATTTAGTTGATATGCCACTGGCGCAATCAATACTTCTCAATGAACTGACACTTGCCTTCCGCGATAAAGAATTGAAAGTGAATGATATGAAACCTGCGTATGAAATAATTAAGAAACATATGGTTGATAACGCTCAGGCATATCTATTTTTTCTTCCTCATATCAGCGTTGAAGAAATATCATATATCACATTTCTCGCTAATCAACTCACGCTTGGAGATGTAAAAGAATTTATCTTGCTTAAAGAGAATATGAAAAGAATGGTGCAATCAAAAATAGAGCAGTTGGGGGATCGTTATAAGGTTTTGCAGGATGGACGATTTAAGGATTATAAAGAAGCTGTATGGAAAAGGATGAATACTTACAGAGAGAGCATTAAAAATGCTTCCGAAACAATGGGTGAGATTGCTGAGCGAATACCGTTTAAAAAATGGGATATTGATTATATTGAATTTCTTAAGATCGCAGGTATGTATGATGAAAGCACGTTGCCGCAAGAGAGTACGGCGCTTGATGAGATATCAAACAATCTTTATGTTGCACATCTCGATAGCGTGTTTATTAATGATCCGCGAATAAAGAAGCTCAAGCAACTTGAACAGGACATTATCTATACGCCCATAGACATTGTCGATACGCCGATAAAGGAAGCTGTTGCGGTTGCGGCTTTTCCTGCACGTCTTAATGAAAGCTTAGATAGAGAATATTCTTCAAACACCTATGTTGCGCGTGGAAAAGAATATACCTTAGAGACAATTAGCGGGTTGCGGGATATGATCAAAAGTGAAACGGCAGAACCAACCCCCATTCATTTTGAAGATGTGATATTTTCTCTCAATATTGATAAGCGTCTAAACGAAATCGTTCCTGAAGGAGTTGATATCTTGGGAATAATTACAGACGTTTTCGAAGACTATAAAAATTTGTACCCGGATTGGCGTGATCGTCTTAAAAATCTCAGCGGTAAAAATATATCGATCGCACTTCTTGATAAATCACCAAATGTGTTTGAGGACCATATAGGAGACGGTTTTATCGGTATTAATAAGGCCGTATTTGATGTTTTTGGGAAAAAAGAGAATATTTTAAGAACTGTTCTTGGAGTAGGTATATTTCACGAACTACGCCACGAATCCGAGATGAAAGGACTCGAGATAGAGGAAGCGGTATCGGAAGAAAGCGTTCAGCTATCACTGCGTTTGCTTTCGAAAGAGAAGATAGATATTAAAGATTATCTTATCGATTTACAGGGTTTGTATTCAGTTGAGTCTGTTTTTTTTGGTGCCTTTGTCGAGAAGACGAAAGTCTTTGATCTTTCCAAGAATATATTTATAGGAAATGAACGTTTGTATAACTTGTATATTAAATATGCAGGACGAGATACCGTATTTATCAGTGATTGCCATCTTTATGATGACAGCGGCGAAAATAATAAGGCCATACTAAAAATATTTAACAAGTCTATCATTACCGCTGATCACCACTATGCTGACCCAGATTTACGGAGAGAAACAGCGACATCTCAGATGATTGAATTTTTAGAGAAGAATACTGATCCATCGACAGGGAAAATACCTTTCGACGATTACAAATCATTGAGCTATATTACCAGCCACGTTGATCCAGACAGTATGCTTGCCTATTATGTGCTCAAAAACTGGAATGAGATAAAAAATAATGATGTTTTACTTACTCTGATTAATGAAACTGCTTACTACACTGATTTTGGTCTATTGGTGAAGGATGTCTTATCGGCTGAATTTATAAATAAGATGAAGTTGTTTGCGAATATATTGTTTGGTATGCAAAAAGATATATATAAACAAGGGCCAGCAAAGGAAAATGCATTTGAAATATATGCCGATAAGATACCTGACCTTCTCAAAAAGATCAGTGTGCAGGGCTTGAAGATAGATAATCCAAATGTATTGCCATTAGGTCTCAGTGATTATGAAGAAATGAGCAAAAACAGATTTAAAGAGCTTGTGGATACCGCAGAAATGGTAGATAAAGCTATTAATGAAGGAAAGGTTATATATGATGAGAAAAGCGGTATCGTTACAGTAGAATTTCCTGATGAAGGGCCAATGATTTATAATCCAAATGTTATTGCATACTTAAAAGAAAGAAAATACTTTGTAAGTAAAAAAGAACCAATAGCTATTATCTCTGCCCGGGCCCCTCCGGCTGGCGCAAAAGGGACGAATAAGTATGTAATAAGTCTTTTTTACAAGGAAGACTACCGTGAAATGCCGTCAATTATCAATGTGCCTCAAAAGTTAAATAGTATTGATACGATTAAGGGATGGGGTGGCCGTGATGATGGTGGTGGATCCGATCGCCGGCAGGGTAGTACCCTTTCAATCGATGTTGTAAAAAATACATTGGAATATTATCTCCAAAAAGATTATCTTGCGCCTGATAATTATCCGTCGATCGCTCGTATGCTATATGAACCATTGATGTCTTATATTACAGAATTTGAAAGAGAAGAAGCATTAAAGAACATACCAAAAGAAGGCAATAAGCGCATGGTTTCAGAAGAGCTTGCACCGATAATGCTAGACGGTTTGCTTGCTATGAATAATAAAATACTGGAAGAATTCATTTCAGAGGCACAGCCGAGAGAATATATCGCAAATGCACTAAGAAATAGGAATAAATTTATCAGTGAATATAAGATGCAAAAAATGAGGAATCAATCTGTGAGTGTTGATGATATCTACGATGATTTTTTAACGGAAACATACGGCGGGAAAATCTCTGATAAACATATCGATATTTACAGAAATGTGATTGAAAATAGGATCAATACAGTTGATATGGAAACGGCGGCTGTTTTAGTTCCTACTGTTAATGAAGCAACTTCTAATGCGGTTGCCTTGGGGTTGTATGGAAAAGATTTAAACAAGTTGACTGATGAACAAAGGGCAACAATAAGTTCCCCTGAGTTTCTAAGGTATTTTGTCTTACTTGGAGAGTCCGTGGAGAGGGGAAGTCTAGTAGGCTTTAGTAAGAGGAATTTCTATGAATTAAAGAACAACAATCTTATTGCCAAGCCTCCAGCTGTAATCGATGTTTACATTAGGATGCTTGATTTTTATGCGGGCAAAGGAGCTGGTGTTGTTGTTTATGATAGTTTTAAAGATAATATCCTTTTGCCGGCAATTCCTGAAATCGATAATGAATTAAATTCATTAATGATCAATAGGAAAAATAATGTTATTTCTGTTGTTAGAGAAAAGAAAGAGACAGACATTGTTAAGTATATAGTTGAGTCATTTAACCAGAAATTAAAGAAGAGTATCACCCCTGATAATTTAAGTATGGTCGCACATACCTATGATTATAAATATTTCAGAAATTGGGTTGGGAAACTTCTGTCTTTGCTTGTCTTTCGTACGGATGGTACGATGATAGACCTGAGTAAAGATGAAATTGAACTTCTGGTAAATATTGATCCCAGGATAAATGAATTGGTTAAAGACGGCAAATTAGAAATATTTCCGCCTGTTAATTATAACAGCGCTACATTCAGCCAAACAATGAAGGCCGCACAGGCACTCGATATAGCCGCATAATTTCTGCATTTGTGTTTCGTACTTAGTATCTCGCATCTCGAATTGAAACAAATTCTATTCTAGCCTTTTATATAGATTTTATACAGTATATTTGGTATATTGTCTGTAAATTATGGGGGGGTAATATGGTAGATAAAGAACTGTTAGATATTATGGCATGTCCTGAGTGTAAATCAGATGTAAAGCTTGAAGGTGAGAAGATAGTCTGTACGAATCCCGATTGTGGACTGAAGTATCCTATACGCGACGGTATACCCATTATGCTTGTTGATGAGGCAGAGAAACCTGTTAAAAAAGAAGAGTGAGACATTGTTAAAACGTTGCGAAGTAATAATGAGGTGTCCCGATCAAAATCGGGACACCTTTTTGTTTTAACCTATGTATGAGGAGTTATTGGTAGTGATAGAACGTTTATCAGAATTAATAAATCATAAAGGGCTGCAAAAAGTTTTTACTAACACTATGTGGCTGTCAGCGCAAAGAGTTATTCGTTCTATTGTAGGTCTTTTCGTCGGTGTATGGGTCGCGCGTTATTTGGGGCCTACGGAATACGGCATTTTAAATTATGCGCTTGCCTGTATAGTTATTTGCGGAGCGTTGACAACTCTTGGGCTTGACAGTATCGTGGTGAGAGAACTTGTAAAGAATAACTATAACCGCGAAGAAGTGTTGAGTACTGCTTTTCTGCTAAAGTTTATAGCGGGTATCTTGGTTTTTACCGCTACGGTTTATGCTATTACCGTTTTGTTGCCTCATACAGGAATTGTTAAACTCATTATAATAATAATTGCAGCAGGCTTCATTTTTAAATCTTTTGAGGTTATAGATTTTTATTTTCAGTCTCAGGTACAGTCTAAATATACGGTGTATTGTATTACAGGATCTTTCCTTGCGGTAAGCGCAGGAAAAATCATACTTATACTTCTCCATGCGTCACTTATTGTTTTTGCGTGGTTGTTTCTTGCAGAAACAGTCCTATTTAGTGTTTTTCTTGTATGGGCATATAGAAAAGAGCAAAAGAAGAAAATTGATTGGAAGCCATCTCTGAATATTGCATACTCGCTTTTAAAAGACAGCTGGCCTCTTGTCTTTTCTGGATTGTTTGTCGTTATATACATGCGGATAGATCAAATTATGCTTGGACATATGATCGGCAATACCGCTGTTGGAAAATTTTCCGCTGCGGTTCGTATTTCGGAGGCATGTTATTTTATTCCGGTTGCTCTGACAAGTTCTGTTTATCCTTCCATAATTAAGTTGAAAAGCAGGGATAAAACGCTCTATATGAAAAGGGTTCAAAGAATATACGACATTTTAATGTGGGCGTCTATTTTGATCGCCGTCATTGTTAGCTTTTTTTCCTATGATATAATTCATGCTTTGTATGGTGCTAAATATTTTGGGGCGGGCCCAATACTCGCGGTTCATATATGGGCTGCTGTTTTTATATTCCTAGGAGTTGGTACGTATCATTATTTACTTACTGAGAATATGACAAAAATTGTTTTCTATAGAACCGGATTAGGTGCAATAAGTAATGTGGCGCTAAATCTCATATTAATTCCCTTGTATGGCGGTATCGGTGCGGCAGTAGCTACAGTTATATCATATGGGATAGCAGTATTATCCATAGGTTTATTTAAGCAATCAAGAAACAATGTACGATTAATTGTCAATACGCTTAATATTGCAAGGTTAAGAAACATCTTTAAATAGAAAATTTAAGTATGAAAATAACGCAAGTGACAATGTTTTGTAAGGGGACAGTGGGGGGGCAGGAGACCTACGCGGAAAACATTGATAAAATAATGGCTGAACGTTACGATAATACGTCAATTGTACAAATATACAGAAAAGGCGTTAAAGAAAAAAATGTAATAACTCTTCCGTATACTTCACGATTTAATAAATGCTTTTCTGATGCCGGTTGGTTTCTTTTTAATATTGATTTAATGTGTAATAAGAAGTATCTAAAACAAAGTGATATACTTATTGTTCATTACCCCTTTCATTATCCAGCGGTAAGCTGGCATCCTCGTGTTATAGTGTTGTCCCATGGTATTGATTGGCATCATCCGCAGGTAACGTATGCAGATAGATATAGAATGAAAACTGCACGAATGTGTAGAGAAAACAGTATCCCTCTGGTCGCAAACGATTCAGCATTTCTAACATATCTTGGATACAACAAGACAAAAATTAAAGATAAGAATTATCAACAAATAGATAAAAATGTATGGTTTATTCCAAATTGTGTGGATACGGGAGTATTTTGCCCTGATAACAGTGTTTCCAAGGAAGATAGCATTCTTGTTCCAAGAAATATTGGTCATGCACGGGGAATACATAGTGCCATAGAGTTTTTTAATGTTTTTCATAGAAAGAATAATAATTTTAAGATGTATATTGCGGGAGGACCTCTTGAGGGTGATTATTATCAAGAATGTTTTGATTTAGTTAAAAAATATGAATTGGAAGATAATATAGTATTTTTAGGATTTATACATCCTGATGAAATGGTGTCTTTATACAGGAAGACGAAAGTTACACTTATTCCTTCTATTGAAAGAGAGGGGACGTCACTGAGCGCTCTAGAGTCAATGGCATGCGGCACACCTGTTGTTTCAACGGATGTCGGCGGGTTATCTGATTTACCGACAATAAAAACTAAAAATGATCCTGAGCATATGTCAAATGCCGTCAATGAAGTGCTCGATAGGTACAATTACTACCAGGAAAAACAAGTTAAATGCATCGAAGATGTATTCAATATGAAGTTGTGGCGTGAAGCGTGGTATAATGTCTGTGATACCGTTATGAAGGACTAATGTATCTCACAACCTCGTAGAGGATGGATATGTATGAAAAAGTTCTCAGAAGAAGAAATAGCGCAATTTGTATCCAATCAATTATTTAATGAGTCTATTGTGTTGGGTCGTGACGATAAAATTCCAAAAATAAGTATTATTACCCTTTCTTTAAATCAAGGCCGGTATCTAGAAAAAACAATTCTTAGTGTGCTTAATCAGAATTACCCTAATCTTGAATATATTGTTATTGATGGCGGGTCACAAGATGATAGCGTAAACATCATAAAAAAGTATCAAAAGTACATTACGTATTGGGTGAGTGAAACGGATAAAGGACAATCTGACGGACTCAACAAAGGGTTTAATAAAGCAACGGGAGATATTGTTGCCTACATCAATTCCGATGATGTTTATATGCCGGGTATCCTTGAAAAAGTAGCCCGTGAATTTATGGAGAAAGGTACTATAGATGTATTGTATGGAAATAAATTGGTATTGGATCCTGAAGGTAAGATACTCTCAGAAAGACGTCTTTTGCGGTGGATGCCAAAGATAAGTATTATGGGTTTCTTCTCGCGAAGAGGATATTGGGTGTATTTGGACGCGGCATTTTGGAAGAGGGAATTTTTCGTAAAAACAAATGGGTTTGATCTATCTCTAAAAAATACAATGGATGTTGATTATTTCTTGCAGCTAGTAAAGTGTAAAGCAAGATTTCATTTTATGAGAGAATACTTCATTGGATTTCGTTCTCACAGGGATTCAAAAACCATCCTTTATGGCGATGAGCGTAATCCACAGGAAACACAAACATTGTTCGAAAAATATTATCCTTATAAACGGCCGATGAATAAGCTCACTGTATGTGTTCTGCGCATATTTTGGGGATGCATGTATATAGTGCAAGGAGATGGGCTGTATTTGTTTAAATTGTATAATTCTAAACGTAGAAAGACTAATGCATGAAAATTGCAATTGATGTATCTGAAGCTTATATTCAAGATAGAACCGGTCCAGGAAACTATGTATATAATTTTTTGCAAGCAATGTCACGGATTGGTAGTGATAACGAATATCACCTTTATCATCATTCCGGGTGTTTAGGCTCTCAGGATACTATGAATAATAGTTTTTCCATGCATCATGTTAACGCGCCTGTAAACAGAACGCTGTGGTCACAGGTGCTATTGCCATATGCAATGCGTAAGGAAAAATATGATGTTGTTCATGTTCCCGGGCATAGAATGCCTCTTCATAAAAGACACAAGACCGTAATAACAATATTTGATCTAGCATACATTTATTTTCGCGATTGCTTCAAGCCAATGCATTATGCTCGATTGAAATATTTTACGGAAAGATCTCTTTCTAAAGCGGACAGGATCATAGCTATATCTGAATCAACCAAGCAAGATATTGTCAGAGAATACCACATTAACCCCGATAAGATTAACGTCGTATATCTTGGGGTTGATCCTACTCAGTTTCCTGTTATTGTTCCTGAGGTTGTTTCAGATATCAAGAAGAAGCATTCATTGAAAGATGAATATATCGTTCATGTCGGGACAATGCAGCCTCGGAAGAATCTTATGAGACTTATTGCTGCATTTGATGCTATAAAAAGAAGTTCTCATGCGGATTTACAGCTAGTGCTTATAGGTAAGAAAGGGTGGATGTACAAAGATATATTTTCTTTGGTGCAAGAGCTTCATCTTGAAAGGGATGTTATACTGCTTGATTATGTCGATAATAATACTCTTTCTGGCATTATGCGTGGAGCAAAGGCGTTGGTGTATCCATCTCTGTATGAGGGATTTGGATTGCCGATCCTTGAAGCATTCTCCTGCGGGCTTCCGGTAATTGCTTCGCGCTCTTCATCACTACCTGAGATAGGAGGGGATGCAGTGATATACTTTGATCCCTATAATACGGATGAAATTATACATGCGATATCAGAACTGCTAGAAGACGCTGATAAGAGAGCTGAAATGGCTCAAAAAGGCCGTGAACGTGTTAATCTTTTTTCATGGGAAAAGACTGCGCGTGAAACAATAGAGGCATATGAAAAGGTACAACAATGAAAATAGTTTTTTTTACACAGGCAAGTGAACTTGGGGCATCGAGCAGATACCGAGTGTATCAGTTTGTCCCGTATCTTGAGGGTGAGGGAATTACGTGCACTGTTCTTCCTGCCATACCAAAAAAATATCATAGTCTCTATTTTTATTCTAAAAATGTGTTCGTAAAGGGTATCTTTACATTCTATGTGCTGATTAAACGTTTGGTGCAGTTACGTTATGTCCATCAAGCTGATTACGTGTTTTTACAAAAACCTGTTATGCCGCACATATATCCTATTATTGAATGGATAGTTCATAAAATGGGGAAAAAGATCATTTTTGATTTTGATGACGCAATATTTTCCCGATCACCAAAATGGGGAAGTGGTGAAGCGAATGACATGACGGTTGATCACGGTTTTAAAAAGATCGTTGAGTGGTCTTATTGTGTGCATGCGGGCAATGCATATTTAGCTGATATTGCAAAAAAATATAATACGTGTGTTAAAGTTATGCCCACGGTGATTGATACCGACTATTACGCGATGTTAGAAAAAATAAAAAAAGATGAAGTCTTTACTATTGGCTGGATGGGGAGTCCAACAACACTATTTTATCTTGATCAGCTGCAAACTGTTTTTAAGCGATTAGCGAAAGAAAAAAAATGTATACTTAAAATAGTTGGCGCAGAAGATTATGCTATACCTGGAGTGCAAGTTATATGTGAAAAGTGGTCACTAGAAAGTGAGAAAGATATTTTGAGCACATTTGACTTAGGTATTGCCCCACTTGATGATGGGCCGTGGAGTAAAGGAAAGTGCGGGCTTAAAATACTGCTCTATATGGCAACCGGTGTGCCGGTAATAGCTTCACCATATGGAGTAAATGCACACATTCTTTGTGATGGTGATTTGGGAATGCTTGCAAAAAATGAAGATGATTGGTATGAATCGATTGAACGTCTTTTTGAAGATGTAGATTTAAGAGCATCATATATTCAAAAAGCACGAAGCCATGTTGAAAAAGAATATTCTGTACAGTCAGCGTATAAGAAAATCATTGAAGTTTTGAAGGCTGGTTAGAAATAGATAACAAAAACACACACCGCTATCCATAAAATAAGGTTGATTTGCATCGTTTTATCAGATAGAAGTATTGTTGTAGGCTCTCCATCGCTTTGGATCTTATGTATTTGATAAAGATATCTAAAGATCCCATAATATACGAAAGGGATTGTGTAGATGAGCTGTTTTGTTTCGAATCGCATGATTGTATTGCTGTCTATGGTGTAAAGCATATATACAACTACGATTGATGAAGTGATGACCGCTATCATCTGATCTATAAAGTATGTGTTGTAATGTGATAAAACCGTTCGAGATTCATTAGAGTCTGTCTGAACGGTTGACAGTTCCTGTCTTCTCTTATTAAAACCGAGGAATAACGCCAATAAAGCTGTCATCAATACAATCCACTGTGAAATTTCCACTTGAGCAATTATTCCGCCCGCTGCAATGCGTAACAAGAAAAACGTTGCGATACAGAACACGTCAATAATGACAATATTTTTTAGGAATATTGAATACAATACATTCAGTATAATATATATAACTAATACCAAGGCAAAGTAAGGATTGAGAATGAAAGCTAATATAAGTGAGAATAGCCCAAGCGCGAGAGCGCTTATGAACGCTTGCCGAGTAGTAATATGTCCGGCTGCGAGAGGTCTGGTTTTCTTCACAGGGTGTGCCTTGTCTTTCTCAATATCAAAAATATCATTTAAGAGATAGATAGCGCTTGCTGTAAGAGAAAAAAGAAAAAATGCGATACATGATTGTAGATTGGTTGGGAAGTTAAATAGTTGTTTCCCAAAAACAAGCGGCAAAAATAGAAAGAGATTCTTGATCCATTGTTCTGGGCGTAGCGCAATGCATAGACTGACAAGCGATTTATGGTTATTCATGTACATATAATAAGTGATAAGTCATAATTGTGGAAGAAGATTTTACGTATAGGGCTATGATTTATTGTCCTTCAAAGTTCGCATTCTCAATTGCCCGCATGCTGCGCCAATATCACCGCCTTTTTCTTTTCTGAGCGTTGTTAGTATTCCTAGCTTGATAAGGGTGTTCTGGAAGGCTTTTTGTCTTTCAAGTGAAGGGGCGTTATGCTTGAATTCATTTGTAACATTGAGCGGAATAATGTTTATCGTATGGGTGATATCTTTTACCATCGTATAGAGAGCATGTGCGTCAGCTAATGAGTCGTTCATTCCTTCTATAAGAGTGTATTCAATTGATATTCTTCTATTAGATATGCTCACATATTCTCTTAAAGCATGCATGAGTGTATCAAGGGGATATTGTTTGTTGATAGGCATTAAAATATCTCTTAATATGTCATTTGTCGCGTGGAGCGATACAGACAAACGGATCTGTGTTTTCTCTTTTGCAAACCTGAGAATGCCGGGTACATGGCCGGCGGTAGATATGGTTATTTTTCTACTTCCAATTTCAATTCCCCAGTGCGCTCTTAAAATATTGATTGATTTCATTACATTCTCATAATTTAGAAATGGTTCTCCCATCCCCATATAAACGATGTTGTTAATCCGCTCTTTTTTGTAGTCATTTTTTATAAGAATAACCTGTGAGACAATTTCGCCTGTTGTGAGATTTCTCTTAAAGAGGCTTTTACCACTTGCGCAGAAGGAACATCCAAGGGGACAGCCGATTTGACTTGAAATACAGACGATCTCACGTTTTTTTTCCGCGAGGTATACGCTTTCAATTATATTGTCATCATGTGTTTTAAAAAGATATTTTGCGGTAAGATCATTCTCAGATTGATATTTTTTAAACGTAGTGAGCGATAAAACATTAAAATGATTATTCAGAAAGTCTCTCATATTGTTAGGAATATCGGACATGTTTTCAAAAGATGAAGCACCTTTTTTATAGAGCCAACTCAGGATTTGTTTAATCCGGTACGATTTATAATTTTGGGATTGTAGCTCTAATTCGAGTTCCTGTAGGGTAAAATTTGTGAGATCGTTCATATACTATTAAAATAACAGAAAATGTTCATAGCTCAAAACAAATTTTGTGTAAATATTGAAGGTTTTAGTGTAAAATATATTTCTAAATAATGACATAGGAGCTAATTTTGTGAAAACTGATAAACAAGTAACAGTACTTATTTTGACCTATAATCAGTTAGCGTTTACTGTTGAGTGTATTTCCTCACTATTAAAGTCTGATTATCAAAATATTCGTATTCTTGTTGTTGATAATGGTTCTTCAGATGGAACCGTTGATACTTTAACAAAAAAATTTCCGGATATTACAATTCTTAGAAATGAGAAAAATTTGGGTTGCGCCGGGGGAAGAAATACAGGTATTAAATATTATTTAGACAATCTGGACAGTGATTATTTATTTTTTCTTGATAATGACATCATTATTGAGAAAAGTGCAATCGGTGAATTGGTATCTTTGATGGATTCATCCCCTCAGAATGGGATAGTTGCTCCTTTTTGGTATTTTTATAATCAACCAGATACGATATTTTTTGCTGGCGGAGCTCATATTAGTTGGAAAAAAGGTGTTTTCTACGGAGAGATGAGAGGGGAGAAGAGGCCTCTTAACGACTTAATACGCACCGTTGAATTTGTTCCTGGCGGAATAATATTTGCGAAAAGAGAAGCTGTTCAAATCGCAGGTTTATTTGATGAGCGCTATTTTATTTACTTTGAAGACCCTGATTGGGTGGTTCGCGTAACGCAAGCAGGGGCCACAATAATGGCAACATCACGTGCAAGTGTTTTACATAAAGTATCACAATCGGTTGGTATGGAAACGCCTTTATTTTACTATTATCGAACGCGTAATAGGCTTTTGTTTATGAAAAAGAATGCAAGGAAAACTGATCGGTTTTTCTTTTTCTTTTATTTTATATTTGAGCTGATAGTAATGACGGCGCCAACATTATTATTGAATAAAATGTATAAGCAATTAAAAGGTGTTTTTGTGGGCATTATGGACCATTTTAAAGGGATTTATGGGCAAAAGCTAAAGATTTAAAGTGGGAAATTATTATTGCTTTCGGAAAAAATCTCTGTAGATTGCAATTGACTCTATTTAAGACAATTATTAAACCAATTACTGCAAATTCCGGAGAGTTATTATACAGAGGTAATAGCGAAAAGGCAATGGGGGGCAAAGGCGGAGAGCATGTCATTATGATGTTCGATTATTTGGTAAAATTGTAACTGGTGCTAGTTACGTTTTTGTTGTTATTCTTTTACGTAATAAATGGAGAAATTTACTCGTAATTTACGGTCTATTAATCTACTATGTATACATATGGTATTTATTGGTATTATAAGGTATCGTTATCCTGTTATGCCTATACTTATTATGTTTTGTGGATATGCTGTAGCTGTTCTGTGTCGGAAGATTTCTAATTATAATAGTAAGATATAATACAAATAATATAATTGGTAAAAGATGAGGATGTATTTGCATGTCTGCTATTGATAAACGAATAGAACTGTATAGAAAACGATTAAAGGGATCAGCGCTCTACCCTATAGTAAGAGAAGCCCTTAAATATCTACGAAAACTAAACAGACCTCAGCGGTTTAATGTTTACCATAGAAATGTTTCAGAAATTAGAAAAAAGTTCCTCAAGAATAATGATATAAAGGTTTTAAATCTCGGTTGTGGTTTGCGGCAGAATGCTTCTAACGTGATTAATATAGATATAATATATAATTCCAATGTGAATATTGTCTCAGATGCACATTATCTCCCTTTTGCTGATTCTGTATTTGATGCCGTATGGTTTGAAGCAGTTTTAGAACATCTTAAAAATCCATATCAGGCAAAGAATGAGATATTAAGAACACTGAAAAGTGAAGGGTATTTGTATCTTGAAATTCCATTCTTTCAAGGTGAGCACGATACCCCATATGATTATCAGAGGTTTACTATGAATGGGTTAAGGAACTTATTTGGTGATTTTGATATTATTGAGATGCAGGTCGTTAGTGGCCCTGCATCAGCACTGAGTCATACACTGAGACATTTTTTGTCAGTGCTTTTTTCTTTTAACACACAAGGTGCTTACAAATTTTTTAATGGATATATTTTTAGTTATGTAACGTTTTGGATAAAGTATTTTGATTACTTTATAATCAATAATATTAATTCACGGTATTTGTGTTTTGGATATAGTCTTTTATGTCAAAAAAGATGATGTTGAAGAAATTGATAATAAAAGGAGGATGAGTGTTATTCTTTAATGGAAAAAATGTTGTTGTTACAGGAGGTGCTGGGTTTCTCGGCTCTTATGTCTTGGAACAATTAGAAAACAAACAATGCAAAAGTGTATTTGTCCCAAAGATTGAAGAGTATGATCTGGTTGATATAACTGCAGTGAAAAAGCTTTATCAGGATGCGCGGCCGGATATTGTTATCCATTTAGCAGCGGTTGTGGGTGGGATAGGTGCCAATAGAGAGAATCCTGGTAAATATTTTTATGATAATTTGATGATGGGAGTCCAATTGATTGAGGAAGGAAGAAAATACGGGATTGAGAAATTTGTCGCGATTGGAACTATATGTTGCTATCCGAAATATGCTCCGATTCCATTTAAAGAAGAAGATATATGGAACGGTTACCCTGAAGAGACTAATGCTCCTTACGGTTTAGCTAAAAAAATGCTTTTAGTTCAGTCACAAGCATACCGTGACCAATATGATTTTAATTCAGTATTTCTTATGCCGGTAAACTTGTATGGACCGCGTGATAATTTTGATCCTCAATCTTCTCATGTCATTCCGGCTTTGATAAAAAAAGTGTTTGATGCACAGAGAAATGGTGATAAATCGATCACAGTATGGGGTAGCGGTACTGCAACCCGGGAATTTTTGTATGCTCAAGATGCAGCTGAAGGAATCATAGCTGCAACAGAAAAATATAATGAGTCTGAACCGGTGAATCTGGGAGCTGGATTTGAGATATCGATTAAAGATTTGGTTGGTTTAATTGTAGAATTGACGGGGTATAAAGGTGAAATAATCTGGGATAAAACAAAACCTGATGGCCAGCCGCGACGTATGCTTGATACAACAAAAGCAGAAAAAGAGTTTAAATTTAAAGCAAAAACTTCTTTTAGTGAAGGATTAAAAAGAACTATTGAATGGTACAAAGATACTATAGTTAACGCTTAAAAGTTGTATTTGTCAGCTTGTACGAGAAAATATGCAAAGAAAAGATATTGCAAAAACGGTTTTTAGGAATTCTATATATAATATTGGGGCTCAAGTAGTAAACAATATTGTCTATTTTTTTATTGTCGTCATTATTGCTAGGTCTCTTTCTGAAACTGATTTTGGAAAATATGCTACCGCAAAAGCTTTTACCGCTTTATTTGTAGCCTTTTGTAGTTTTGGAATGGATTTTTTGATTATCAGGGATATTTCTCGAGATGCACGAAATGCACCTCAGTATCTAAAAAACTCACTTGTTTTAAAAGCGGTAATGTCACTCGCTGTTTTCATATTGATACTCACCAGTACAAGTTTTATGAACTATTCACGCGATACGACCGTAGCCATATATATATTTACCTGCGTAAATATTTTAGGTGCTTTATGCACTACTTTTGATTCGATTTTTAAGGCTTTACAAAAAATGTTTTTTACGTCTTTGAACGTAATTATAAGCGGATGTATTTTGTTATTCTTGGTAGTGATATGCTCATTGCGGCATGGAAGCATAATTGCTTACGCTTCACTGAGTTTCGTTAGCATAACTTTTAGTATCATATTTATGGCGTTATTGGTCAGGTATTATCTTAAAATAAAGCCCGGTGCCTTTTCTTTTAAATTATGCAAGTATCTATTTATTGAATCGATTCCTTTCGGATTGGCGAACGTATTTGTTCTCGTGCTATTGCAAGCAGATACTGTTATGCTGTCAAAGATGACTTCAGAAACAGTCGTCGGCAATTATAATGTTGCGTACAAAATTATTTTTGCGCTTATGTTTTTTCATACAGCATATATGATCTCTATATATCCTGTTATCTCGAAATCATTCAAAGACTCAAAGGAAAATCTAGTAATTTCATACGAGAAAACGGTTAAGTATTTTATTATGTATGGACTCTTTGTCGCGATTTTTGTGACTTTTAGAGCTCATGACATCATGTATCTATTATATGGAAATAAATATAAGCTTGGTGTCACTGCATTACAATGCCTTATATGGTCGTATCCATTTATTTTGCTCAGCACTATTACTGCGGTTACACTGAATTCTATTAATAAGACTCGGGTAAACACAGTATTTGCTGCTTTGGGGGCGATTTTAAACATATCCCTTAATCTCATATTGATACCAAAATATAGCTTGATAGGGGCAGGAGCCGCAACAATTGTGACAGAAATATTTATATTTGTTGGTGCATACAGCATTTTGTCAAAGCATCTTATCAAAATTAACTTTTTAAAAATATCTTATAAAGTGATAATTGCATCTATTGCCCTTTTTCTTCTATTGTTTGCGATTTCATCAGTGAATTTGTTTATGGCATTTTTTATTTCGTTATTCATGTATCTCTTAGTGCTTATAGTTTTTAAATATTTTACAAAAGGCGAGTATGCGATTGTGAAGTCATTTTTCATTAAAGATATTGGACAGACTTTATAGTGGGGGAATGGTGAAGTTTCTTGAAACAGTGAAGATGTTGGGGCAGTTAAGTGTTGTCGAAAAAATACTTTTTGTTCTATTTCATTGTTTTAATGGTGTTCTCCCTCGAAAAAGGAGAGATCTGTTGGAAATTAAGGATGTGCTTAAATTTGCCAATTTAAATAATTATGTTGTAAAAAAAGTATCTAATAAAAACCTGATTACTGTGGATAGTGATTCTGATGTTGGGGGCTATAAGGTTTTGCTACGTAGAATGACAAGCGATTATGCTGTGTTTCGGCAGATTTTTATGGCTAAAGAATATAAGCCCTTAGTTGATCTAATCGACAAAAATAATAAAAGAGAAAATATTAAATACATTATAGATGCTGGAGCAAATAACGGGTGTTCTGCGATATATCTCAAGAAGTGCTTCAAAAATTCTGAAATAATTTCTATTGAACCAGATTGTGGTTTATGCGCGATTGCCGAGGAAAACATTAAGATCAACAAGATTAATAATATTATTGTACTTAATAATGCTCTATGGATAAATAATAACAAACTGGAATTAGATTACAGTTTCAGAGATAAGAGAGAGTGGTCGTTTTCTGTTAAGCCTGCAGGCAAAAGCACAAAAGAGATAATTTATGGGGTAACAATACCAGATATTATGGAGAAATATTCTTTTCCATATCTTGATATTTTAAAAATGGATATTGAGGGTGCCGAACGGTTTATTTTTAATGATGAAGAACATGTGAAGAGATTCCTTCCAAAAGTAAGATATTTAGCAATGGAAGTTCATGATGAATATAACATTCAAGAGATGATATTGGGAATATTAGAAAAATATAATTTCTCACACTCAATTTATGGGGAGCGCCTCATCGCATGCAATCGTGATTTTAGTTACTAGTATTACCGAAAGATAAAAAACACCCCCTAAAACTTGTACATTTAAAGAGGTGTTTTTTATGGTGGATTATTTCAAAAGTTCTTTTATCTCTGATTCAAATACTTCTTTTGACTTAAAGCCAATGTGCCGTTTGGCTAGCTTGCCGTTTGGTCCGTAAATTCTTGTGTCAGGGATGCCTCGTATACCGTATTTACGGGAAACATCTGGTGTTGCAATGTATATCGGATAATTCATTCCATTTTTAGAAGCGAAATTAGCGACCAGTTTTTTGCCGCCGGTATCTACTGAAACACCGATAATTTCAACACTTTGAGATTTGTAGGTATCGTATAGCTCTACAAATCCAGGTATTTCTGCCTGACAGGGTGGGCACCACGTAGCAAAGAAATCTACGATGAGAACTTTATTTTGGTTGCTGTTGATCTTTTTTTCAAGATCGGAGCCGTTTATTGTCTTTATTTCTCCGGAAAACGTAGTTTTAGAGCAAGATAAAAGAAAAACACACAATATAGGTATTAAAAAAAGTTTTTTCATATAATCCCTCCTTAGGAATTTAGTTTATTGGTTACATATATATAGACGATTATAACAGTAAAATGTTTCATGTCAAAAAAAAAGGGACTCAATCTGTAATTGAGTCCCTTTCGTATTTAGGTAATAAGTATTATTCGTTAGCGCTTAAAGTTTCTTTAGCCAATTCATCATGAGGAATATCTTTCTTTGATTTTGCAATAGCTATTCCAACAACGAGTATTGCAACGCCCATACATACCCACACGATTATTGCTGGTTCTTCATATTTAACAATAAGAGGAACAATAAGAAGAGCAACCATATTCATAACCTTGATCAGAGGATTGAGCGCTGGTCCAGCTGTATCTTTTAGCGGATCACCAACGGTATCACCGGTAATTGAAGCTTTATGAGCATCAGACCCTTTACCCCCGTGCATGCCGTCTTCAATACACTTCTTCGCATTGTCCCACGCACCACCGGAATTTGACATAAATACGGCAAGTAACTGACCTGAGAGGATCATTCCTGCAAGAAAACCGCCTAAAGCTTCTTTATGCAGTAAGAATCCGACAATTATTGGTGAGAGGATCGCGAGTAACCCCGGCCCGATCAATTCTTTTTGTGCTGCTGCTGTGCATATTGAAACAACACGAGCATAATCAGGTTTCTTTGTTCCTTCTAAGACGCCTTTGATCTTGAATTGCGCACGTACCTCTTTAACGATCAAGAATGCTGCACGACCAACGGCGTTAATGAGCAGTGAACCAAAGAGAAATGGTATAGCACCGCCTATAAGTAGTCCTACAAAAACATACGGGTTCGCAATCGAGAATGATCCGACAATCTCACTGTATGTTTTTCCTGCAATGAGTGCTATATCTGTTATGTATGCATTGAACAGAGAAACTGCCGCAACAACCGCAGAACCGATAGCAATTCCCTTTGTTATCGCTTTAGTTGTGTTTCCAACAGCGTCAAGATCTGCAAGTGTTTTACGAGCATTTTTATCAAGTCCAGCCATTTCACCGATACCGTTTGCATTATCAGCCACAGGACCAAAAACGTCCATTGAGATATTGTTTCCGGTTAATGTCAACATACCGATACCGCACATTGCAACACCGTATGCGATATAAACAGGAGTTGCTCCAGAATATATGATGACTGATGCAAATATCGACGCTGCGATAATAAGTATTGCCCATACACTACTTTCTAAACCAACAGATAGTCCCGTTATGATCGTCGTTGCATGACCTGTTTGCGTTGATTTTACAATAGATTTTACCGGACCTCCATCAGGTTTAGTAAAATGTTCGGTAACTCTGTTTATTGCGATAGCTAAAAAGATACCAACAAGCGTTGTATATACAGGTCTCATATCAAGTCCTGCAACTCCAAAGCTGATCCATGTAGGATGCGATATTCCATCGAATCGTAAATAATAGAAACCAACTATTGCAAAACCAACAACGGACATAACCGCAGATGACCAGAAACCAACGTTAATTGCTTTCATAGCATTTCTTGACTCGTCACTTGTCTTTACCGCGTATGTTCCTATTATTGAGCTAAATACTCCGATAGCTCTCACAAGAAGAGGGAAAATAACACCCTTATGACCAAACGATGCCCACCCAAGTATCATGGCCGAAACAATGGTCACTTCATATGATTCAAATATGTCTGCTGCCATTCCCGCGCAGTCACCAACATTGTCACCGACATTATCCGCGATTGTTGCAGCATTTCGCGGATCATCTTCCGGCATGTCTTTCTCAAGCTTGCCGACAAGGTCTGCACCGACATCTGCTGCTTTTGTGAATATACCGCCACCAACTCTCATGAAAAGAGCAAGCAAGGTACCGCCAAAACCGAACCCGAGGAGTACTTCATATGCACGATCACCATAAATCATAAAGATTATTGTTCCGCCTAATAGACCTAATCCGTCAGTTAACATTCCGGTAACAGTACCGGTACGATAGGCGATCTTTAAAGCCTCACCAAAACTTGTTCTACTTGCAGCTGCGACTCTTACGTTACCGCGAACAGCTAAGTTCATTCCGACGTATCCGACGGTAGCTGAAAAAATTGAACCGACAAGAAATGCAAGTGCTCTTCCAAGTGCTATATGCTTGACGCCGGCAGTAAAGTAGAGAACTGCAGTTAAGATCAATATGAGAAACGCGATCGCTTTAAATTGTTTATGAAGATACGCGGTAGATCCTTCGCGTATAGCACCAGCGATCTCTTTCATTTTGTCCGTACCTTCATCTTTTGCAAGAACCTGCTTCATGAGGAAACCGGCGTATAACAATCCAAGAATAGCGGTGCCTAATACACCCCACAGTGCAACTTGTTCGTAATTGGGGTATTTGAGAAACGCGAAAAAATCGACCGTTTCACTATGTGCAACTCCCGGCACACTATGTGCAGCGAAAGCTAATGTTGAAAAAAGGTGAACAGAGCCTAACAGCGTAAAAAGATACAACATTGATTTGGTAATTCTTCTCTTCATAACGTAAGAAACTCCTTTCTGAATCTAGTTAAGCAATGGATAATAAATAAATTATGGCGGCTGGTCAATATCTTTTTAAAAAAAATGTATAAAAGAATGCCGTGGGGCCAAATGAGAAAAATAATTTGTCTTTAACGATAAATATGATACATTACATTGCGATACTTTAAGGAGGAATATCTATGGTAAATGCAGTGGAATTACGAAAAGGCATGGCAATAATGCTCGAAAAAGAGCTGTATATTGTTATGGATAGAATGCATGTGACACCGGGAAACTGGCGGGGTTATGTTCAGGCAACATTAAGGAATATCAGAACGGGCAAATCAATGGAAAAACGGTTCCGTTCGACTGAGGATGTTGAACGAGTCTCGCTGGAACCGAAAAAAATGACATTCATGTACAGTGATAATGATGGGCATCACTTTATGGATCCTGATTATAATTCTGTTGTTTTTTCTGAAGATATTGTTGGAGACGCAAAAAATTATCTTGTGGAAGATAGTACGGTAGAAGTACTCTATTTTGGAGAGAAGGCAATAGAGATAGAGCTTCCAATAATTGTAGAACTTAAAATAATTGAGACGATACCGGGGTATAGGGGAGACTCTGTTACCAATATACAAAAACCGGCAACACTTGAGACAGGATTCAAAATTACGGTACCACTCTTCATCAAAGAAGGTGAAATCGTTAAAGTTGATACGAGAACAGGGGAGTATACCGGCCGAGCCTAAGAACGAAGGAAGCGGGACGAAAAAACAAAAGATGGATGAAAATAATCGTCTTTCGTCATAGTGAGCAAAGCGAGTATTCGTCCATTGTCTATCGCACAAAATAAGGGGGAGATGTTATGAGAGATCGTTTATTTGTGGTTGTTGTCGCTATGGGACTTCTTTTTCAAAGCGGTTGTGCAGTTGCACTTATTGGTGCAGGTGCAGTCGCCGGGTATTCTTTGAGTAAAGACAGTATTGAAGGTTATACGGATGTACCGTACGACGCTTTGTGGCATAAAGCGATAGAAGTTATTCGCGAAGAAGGCGTTGTTACCATGGAAGACAAAGAACATGGAAAAATCGAAGGGTTGGTAAAAGAAGTCAATATCACGCTCAATATGACAAAGGTTACCGAAACATCGATCAAGTTAAAAATTACCGGCAGGAAATATTTATTACCAAGTGTTGTTGTTCCTCAGGATCTCTTTATTCGCATTATTGAGGGTGCAGGAGGAAAAGTCAATAAATAGCAATACATGGATTTCTGTATTCACACCGCTCCGATTTGTCGGAGCGGTGTTTTTATTTTATACAATTGGGCACAACGCATACTCACGTGACGAAAACCGATCAGCGTTTTTTCAGAATAGCTATTACTTCGCAATGCTTTGTTTGAGGGAACATATCAAGGAAATATGTTGTAGAAAGAGTGTAATTATTCTGCAGGGCAGCGACATCTCGTGCAAGTATAGGAGGGTTGCAGGATACATAGATTATGGTTTCGGGGATATAAGAATTAAGGGCATCTATCATTGGTTTTTCAATGCCGGTTCGCGGTGGATCAAGAATCAAAGCTGTGTCCTTTTCTGAATGTTCAGAGAGCATCTTTTCTAAGCAGTCTTCAACTCTTCCTGCCATAAACGATGCATTTGTTATGTTGTTTGCGCGTGCGTTATTTTGTGCGCATTTGATTGAAGCCGTATCACGGTCAACGCCAACGACAGTATCCACAAGGGAAGAAGCGCATATTCCGAATATTCCTGATCCGCAATAAGCGTCTATCAAGTGTTCCGGTCGTTTCGATGGTATTTCTGATGTGATAATTGAGATCATTTCACCGATCATAGCAGAATTAATTTGAAAAAAGGATGAAATCGGTATTTTAAAAGTTTTATCCATAAAGGTTTCTATATATAGGCGTTGATGAATCTCAGTCTGATAAATATTGTCATAGAATATTTCGACTTTATCCTGAGCAATATTTTTCAAGGTAACAGATTCGGGAAGTATCCCTTTCCACATCCTCAGCTGTTGTGTTACATGCGGGATGGTATCGTTGATTGCTTTTTTTGCTATGAGGCAGCTCTCGATGGGGATAAAATTAGTATTGTTTATTCCCATATAGCCAACTTCGACTTTGTTTTTTATTTTCTTTACATGTAACTTGATCTTATTTCTATAGTGAAGTGATTGTGGGGAAGGAAATGTATCTATGTTGCAAACCTCAATATGCCCAATTTTACCCATAACTTCTTTAATTTGTTTCGTTTTTGCCTCAATCTGTCCGTTATATGAAAGGTGTAGATATTGGCATCCACCGCACCGTTTATAGTATGGGCATTGGGGTGTAATGCGATTGGGTGAAGGGGCCTCAATATCAATAATAACACCACGGCAAAAGTTTTTTTTCTTCTGAATAATTTTTACTTTTACTGTTTCTCCGGCAATAGCGTTCGGAACAAATACTACTATATTATCGATTCGTCCGACACCATCTCCTCCGAATGCGATTGAATCAATATGGATTGTGTATGTTTCATTAGCTTTTATATTCATACACGTATAGTAGCATGAATACATGGTGAATGCACACGTATTTATGAAAATGATCATAATTGTAACCGGTGAGCAAAAGGGGGAATTATTTGGGAGGTAAGAGTAAATAAGGATCAATATCAGGATTATGAATATAAGCTTCTAATGTTTTCTTAAGCCATTCTTCTAAGGATCCGATCTTAAGACGT
>Ga0207996_1000032_pt1 | contig 129121 bp, 116 predicted proteins | sample AntAceMetag02UKG_FD_184773 | JGI IMG/M metagenome (GOLD analysis project Ga0207996, IMG submission 184773) | Saline lake microbial communities from Ace Lake, Antarctica - Antarctic Ace Lake Metagenome 02UKG (SPAdes) (version 2) | ecosystem: Environmental > Aquatic > Non-marine Saline and...
GGTGGTGGTTATTTTCAGCGGACCGGGCGATATCGTGGGGGCAGGGGGTGTTTCCACGGGGACTTTTTCCCTCTCATCCGGCGCCATGTACACGGCCGTATCGGCGGGTGGATTCGGCCCTCCCACGTTTCGATCAATCCGTTCCTCCACAAAGGCGCAGGATGCTAAAGTGAGGCAGCAGCCCATCATGACAAGAAGTCCCGGCAGGCGATTCGAAGAAGTTTTGTAAGTCATGTTGTTATTTGCAAAGTCCTTTCCCATTCAGACATTTTTCTTGCCAATATGATTTTTAAGGCGAAACCGCAAACCAAAAAGTCTCACGCAAAGCGCTAAGCCGCAAAGATTTAAACCAGGTTTTCGGATTTCTTTGCGGCTTTGCGGCTTTGCGTGATATATACTTTCCGCGGGGCTTCAGTTGAACCGCTTATCATCAATCCTGAAAGGATAGTCTAACATGAAAACCCCCGGTCTGAAAATACTTATTCTGGTAATTTTACTTGGATCTGCGGCAGTGGCAGGGTGGCTTATTTTTACTCAATTTCAGCACCCTGAAACTAGAGAGAAACCCGGGACGGTATCCATTGCATCACCCGTGGAAGTGGCCTTGATCGAAACCGGTCCCATTGTACTGAAGCGAACGTTCAGCGGCACACTGGAACCCCTGGCGGATTTCGTGGTGGCGCCGAAGGTCAGCGGACGGATTGAGAAGCTTCTGGTCGACATTTCGGATACGGTCCAGCAGGGACAGGTTGTGGGCGAACTGGACAACGCCGAATATGTTCAGGCAGTGACGCAGGCAAACGCCGATCTGCTGGTGGCAAAAGCGAATCTGGTCATGGCAAAGAGCGCCCTTGAGATCGCCAACCGGGAATTCGAGCGCACGCAGAAACTTCTCAAACAGGGCATCGCCTCCGATTCCGAGTTCGATGTGCTCAAAGCCGATCAAATGGCCAAAAAAGCGCAACTGCAGGTGGCGGAAGCGCAGCTCACCAAAGCGGCGTCAGCACTGGAAACCGCAAAAATCCGACTGGGATACACTCGGATTACGGCCAGCTGGACCGGAGGCGACGGCGATCGTCTGGTGGCTGAACGCTATTACGATGAAGGTCAGACCGTTGCGGCCAACCAACCGCTCTTGTTGATTATTGAATTGGACCCCATTTTGAGCGTGGTCTATGTAACGGAAAAAGATTACGCGCATCTGAGACCCGGGCAGACCGTTTCATTGACGACGGATGCCTATTTGGATGCAGCGTTTTTTGGCCGAATTGATCGTATCGCCCCCATTTTTCAAAAAAACACGCGCCAGGCCCGGGTGGAAATGATCGTTGAAAATCCCGGACACCGGCTCAAACCGGGCATGTTCGTTCGGGCTGCGGTGGTGCTGAAACGAGAGCTTGAAACCACCATTGTCCCGGAACAGGCGTTGACCACCCGTGACGACCAACATGGGGTATTTGTGGTGAGCAAGGATGGAAAATCGGTGATTTGGCGTGCGGTGAAAGTTGGCATTCGGGAGGGGGCCAGGGTGCAGGTGGAAGGGGAAGGGTTGTCCGGTTGGGTGGTCACCCTGGGGCAACAGCTGTTAAAGAACGGTTCGGCCATCACGATTCCCGAGAGGAAACGTGAAATTGAAACCGGTCCCGGGGAGGAGCCCCTATCGTGAACCTACCGGAAATAAGCGTTCGGCGCCCCATCTTTACGACCATGGTAACCCTGATCATCGTCATCATCGGCGCCGTTTCCTTAAGCCGGCTGCAGATCGATATGCTCCCCGATATTGAAATGCCGAGCCTCACCATTCGCACCGAATACGAGGGCGCCAGCCCGGAAGTGATGGAGCGGCTGGTCACCCAGATCGTTGAAGAAATTGTCGCCACGGTACCCGGTGTGGAACAGATCATGTCCACATCGTCCGAAGGGAACAGCAGTGTGCGCGTCAGCTTCGTCTGGGGAACCAAAATCGATGCCGCGGCCATCGACGTTCAAGGTATGCTGGAGGATGAAATCAACGAGCTCCCCGACGATATCGTCAGGCCCCGGGTTCGAAAGTTCGATATTGCCAGCTATCCGGTGGTGATTTTAGGCATTTCCAGCAACCTGGACCCGGTGGAATTGACCGAGCTGATCGAAGTCCAGATCCGATACCGATTCGCCCGTATTCCGGGGGTTGCCCAGGTGGATACCTGGGGAGCATTCAACCGCGAGGTTCGCATCGAACTGGATCCCGATCGGGTCAAAGCCCTCGGGCTCTCCATGGATCGTGTGATTGCCGCCATCAAAGACGCGAATCTGGATCTTCCCGCGGGCAAGATCGAACAGGGACGGTACGAGGTGACGCTTCGTGCACCTGCCGAATTCACCAACCTGGATCAGATTGGGGATACGGTCATTGTTAAACGGGACGGGGCGGCCGTAACGCTCGATCAAATTGCAGACATCAAGGATACCTACGAAAAGCTGACACGCATGACCCGGGTCAACGGCCAACAGGGGATCCGGGTGGCCATTCGCAAACAGGCCAATGCCAATACGGTGGAGGTGGCCAAACGGGTGCTGGCGGAAATCGATGCGGCGAACGAAGCCTTTCCGCAGCTGCACATCGTTCCGGTGATTAATCAGGGGAATTTCATTGAACGTTCCATCAAGAACGTGGCCCGGTCGGTACTCTACGGCGGCGGTCTGGCGATCCTGGTGCTGCTCTTTTTCCTGCGCAACCTGCGCAGTACCGTCGCCATTTCCCTCTCCATTCCCATCTCAATCGTCGCTACCTTTGCGCTCATGTACTTCGGAGGATTTACCATCAACCTCATGACCCTGGGGGGGTTGGCGTTAGGGGTCGGCATGATGGTGGACAGTTCCATTGTAGTACTTGAGAATATTTTTCGCCGCAGCTGCGAGAACAGCGAAACGCCCGCCGTTGCCGCGGTAAAAGGTACACAGGAAGTGGGAAAGGCCATTGTGGCCAGTACCATTACGACGCTGGTGATTTTCCTGCCGCTGGTGTTCGTTCAAGGGGTAACGGGAATTCTCTTTAAGGAACTGGCGTACGTGATCATCTTTTCCCTCATCTGTTCCCTGGCGGTTTCCCTGACACTGGTGCCCATGCTGGCATCGCGGCTGCTCAAATCAACCCTTACACTTCAGAAAAAACGAAAGGCCTGGGTCGAAAGATTGATGGCTTTTTCCAACGCCTTTTTCCTGGGGCTTGACAATGCCTACCTGGGACTGCTGAAAACGGTTCTGCGTCACCGACTGGTCACGGTCTTTGTGGCGGCGGTCCTGCTGGGCGCGAGCCTTCTGCTTTTTCCTTTGATCGGGAGCGAATTTATACCCCCCAGCGACGAGGGTCAGGTCCGGGTCAGCGGGAAAATGGAAATCGGCACGCGGCTGGAACTGGTAGATCAACAGACCCGAAAAATGGAAGCAATCGTATATCCGGCGGTCCCTGAAGCGGTGGCATCGGTGGTCAGTGTGGGGGCTTCCGGCTGGCGGCCCAATTCGGGGGCGGAAGGCCAGATCATCTTGAGCCTGGTGCCTGCGGCTCAAAGGGATCGCTCCAATGTCGAAATCGCCAAAGACCTGCGCCGCCTCTTAAAGGGCAAAATTCCCGGTATTGAAATCCGTGTCCGGGCACCCCAGGGCCAGTTTCTGCTGGAACGGATTCTGGGCGGGGATGAAGGGCTGACCATCGAGATTCGAGGATTTGATCTGGAAGTTCTGGGCGCCCTGGTTCAAAAGGTATCGGCGGATATTCAGGATGTCCCGGGAATTACGGACGTTCAGGCCAGTCTTGTGGCGGGTATTCCCCAGCAGGAAATCCAGGTGGACCGAAGCAAAATCGCCGATTTGGACCTCACCGTTCGGAATGTGACCCAACTCCTGGAAACGGCGGTGGCCGGGTCCAAGGCAGGCGAGTACCGGACGGGGGGCAACTCCTATCGCATTTGGGTGCAACTGAAAGACGCGGAAAAACGGTCCCTGGACGAAATTTTAAACCTCACACTGACCACCGGGTCCGGCGAACAGGTGGCGTTGCGCAATTTGGTCACCACTGAAGCGGGCCGGGGACCGCTCTTGATCGATCGAAAAGACCAGCAGCGAATGTTCACGATCCAGGCCAATGTGGCCGGTCGCGACCTGGGTTCCGTGGCCCGGGACGTGCAAACCCGGCTGAACCGGATCCCCCGTCCCGTCGGTTATGACCTGATGGTGGCCGGTAATTTCGAAGAGCAGCAGAAGGCTTTTCGCGAGCTGGCCGTCTCAATCGTTCTGGCTTTGGTCCTGGTGTATATGGTGCTGGCCTGTCAATACGAGTCCCTCAGGGATCCCCTGGTGGTCATGTTTTCCGTGCCCCTGGCGGCGGTGGGGGTTCTGGTCACGCTCTTTATCACGAAGACCACCCTGAACGTTCAATCCTACATCGGGTGCATCATGCTGGGGGGGATCGTGGTCAACAATGCCGTTCTCCTGGTGGATCAGGCCGGTCAGCTGGTTCGCACCGGCATGGCCACCCACGATGCTCTGGTGGAGGCCGGCCGCCGCAGGCTGCGGCCCATTCTCATGACGACCTTGACGACGATCCTGGGCCTTTTGCCGCTGGCGCTCGGTATCGGCGAAGGGGCTGACGCCCAGGCCCCGCTGGCACGTGCGGTGGTTGGCGGTCTGACGGGATCGACGTTGATTACCCTGGTGCTCATTCCGGTAGTCTATTCATTGTTTCATCCCGATGGTGATCTACCAATCCCAAGACGATCAAACCGGTATGGGTGCGATCACCTGTGAAGAGACAAACATCCAGGTCACCAGTGAGGCATTCAGCAGGGCCCCGAGATAGATTTTGCCTGTAATCTGGTAGAACCAGGTTGAAACCGGCGTTAACATGATCAGAACGCCAATGATGTGGAAAAGGTTGATCACGAATGAGACAAACATCCCTCCGGGTCCCACAAGGGGAATATATCCTGTGGTAAGCAGCGGGATGTACTGAATCATCAGGAACAGTATCAGAGGGGCAACCAACGCAACGGTATTGGTGAAGGACCATGAGATAAAAGTCTTGAACCAGGTCCGATTTCCGGGTCTGCGCAGTTGGCCATGCAAGAATATCCCCGTCATTAAAAAACCGACCAGAATGAAGGGAAAATATATGAAACAGAGAAGCGCACGGTAGCGCGTAAGATCGCTGGCAAAGGGAAAGATGAACCTGAAATCCACAATGAAGATCCGCTCAAGGGTGTGTTCGCTTAAATAGGCAAAGGCGAACAGGATCAGCGCCAGTAGCATCGTCTTGCCGATTGCGACCCTATCCAATGCGAAACGGTTCTCTTCATAAGAGATGCCGAGATCCGCCAGGGTGAGGTTGTTCTCTCCCGCCCGTTTCCTGAACCAGCGCCGAAAGATCAGAAACCCGATGATATTTATCCAGAAAAACCACCAGACAATACCATTGACCATCATCATGGGAAAAATCTTGTCGATGGGGACCAAATATATATGAACAGCAAAAAGGACCAGAATCAAGGGGAGAAAAAGCCACATGATCAAGCCGTTTAGCCCGGCGAACTTGAAATAGGCTTTCCCTGAACAGGCGTATGATCCGGTAACGGAACCCTGGATGGGGCTGAAGAATCTCGTTCTGAGCAACATAAGGCCCAAAGGGAGGAGAGAGGCAAAGCAGGATAGCATTGCGATCAGAGTGGCCCATTCTTTGATCTGCCATGTCTGCCGGTTCGGGTCAATCCAGTATTTGTCCGGTGGATGAAGTGCAATTTTCATCCACTCCAGGGCTTCGGCAATGGCAGGATGGCTGTGGGATTCCTGAATATGGATGGTATCCGGCATAAAGACCCGCCGAGCCGTTCCTTCGCTGAAATCACCGTAGGTTTTTCCGAATTCGGGATTTTTGACCGGGAAAGCCTTTAGCGTTTGGGGGGTACCCATCCATTCCGCTTCAAAGTGCCGGGTTCCCGTCATCCGATTTCGGAATTCATCCCACCGTCCCAAAATCATCAACATATTCTTCGGACGCGTCAGCGTGGCATCAAGGGTATAGGCAAATCCGGTTATGACAAGCGCCTTTACAGCGGGATCAACCAAGGCCACGCCGTAAGCCATCTCAGCCCCCAGGCTGTGTCCTATCATGCCCACGGCGCCTGGGTTCACAAACTGCAAAGCCCGTAAATATTTTAAGGACGTGAGACCTCCATAACTTTTGTCAAAATCGGCAGCAGACGGGCTATTCGGAATGCCCGAATTTCCCCTGCCGATGGCGTCAATATTGAGTACGGCAAAACCCCTTTTGGCCAGTTCAATACAATAGGCGTCACCCGTTTCCCGGTTGTTCTGGTATCCGTGGATGTATACAATCCCCGGCACTCGATTTTCAGGGGAAGCCTCTACGGGCACAAGGAGTTTGGCCCGAACGGGGATGCCATTGTAATTTTCGTATGTTACATTGCTGACGACAACCCGCCCGAAATCGGTTTGTATCATAAACGCAATGAGAACCGCCCCGACCATGATCGCCAAAAAGACCAAAAATATCAAGAACGCCTTGTTACCGTGGCCCTTGTCAAACAGGCTATTTTTTGTATCCATTCCTTTTGCCGCCTTTACCCCGTAATGAATGCTGTGAATTTATGTTGAAGATGATCATTCATTATAGCATCTAAGGATCGCTGCTGTCCAAGCATCAAAAAAGTCGATTCCGATGATGGCCTGCACCGGCGGCCAGACGTTGGAGCTTGGCGAGTCGGAATAGTACCTGCAGGCATTGTACTGTGCAGAGCCATACAACCGAACCATTTCCGGATCGATCAACAAATCTTAGACGTTTTCTTTCATTCTTCACACCGAAAATCTCCATTTTATACAAATCCTTGAATGTTTTTTTCTTGACAGAGATCCCCCTATCTGTTTCAGTATGTTTCATCTGTTCTATGGGTTTCATACTTTCCGATATAACATAAATAGTTTTACGTCCCGGTGAAACAACGGAAACAAAGATTTCAGTGAGCAGGCAGGGTAAACAGAGACTGCGGAAAAGGCTTGGTAAAGCCCTGAATTTTTAAATCCATGTGAAAAGTCCTTGTCACATGTGTGATAACCTTGTGAAGGGAGACTTATGACCGAGGAGAAAGATTATTACACCATACCCGAGGCCGCAAAGTTCTGTGCTGTGGGCCGCACCACCATGTGGCGCTGGGTCAAGTCCGGCTACCTCAAGGCATCCATGACCTTGGGGGGCCAACACCGTATTCTAAAGTCCGAACTTGAATCCGTTCTCGCCGAAAGGGGGGCGTATTCCATACCCGCGTCAGAGAAAGCGCCGGAACCGGAATTCTTAGGGAGGCGCCTTTCTCCGGGGAAAATCCTCATCGTAGATGATGACCCTAATATCCGGAAAATCCTGGCCCGATTTCTTTCAGGGGGAAACTATGAGGTTGAGGTGGCCTCCGACGGGTTTGGGGCCGGGGCCAGGGCCATGGATTTCAAGCCTGATCTCCTTGTTCTGGACCTGGTCATGCCGGGGATGGACGGCTTTGAGGTTTGTAGACGAATAAAGAAAAACCCCCGTACGTCTCACATAAAGGTACTGGCGATTACGGGTTATGATGACGGAGAAAACAGGGCTCGAATCATGAAGGCAGGGGCCGACGGGTATATGGCAAAGCCGATTGAAAGCGAGAGGCTGCTTGAAGAAGTGGAAGGCCTTTTGGCGGGATCGGAAGGGCAGTGGATTGATGATTGGTGATTGAACCCTTGAACGGTTACAAATCTTTTTAAAAACTCTGCGTCCTCTGCGCCTCTGCGAGAGATATTTTTTTGTTTTTGTATGGAGATGAGAAAATGCGTGTAAAAAGGATGATCAATTTCATGGCAGGGTTGTTCTCCGTCGGGATTTTTTGCCTGAACAGCGGGGCATTCGGGTATATGGAATTTTGCTGATTGATTTCAAACTTTTCAGATTTTGAGGGGATCGAGATGATGGAAAGGCGATTATTTTCAATTTTCAATTAAAAAGAGGATTTATTATGCGTAATCTGAATTGTGTCTTGCTGAGTGTGCTGTTTTTCTTTATCCCGATGGCGGCCTTGGCCGGGGATCTGGATTCACCGGCAGCGCCGACCAGCGCGGGTAGCGCCATGTACACATTGGAGGCGATCTACAATCGCCTGAACGCCGGGACAGCAGGGGCCAAGCGGGCCGGTGCGTTTACCGAGCCATCATCGGGACCTACGGCCGGGACGGGACGTACCTTGGACGAGGTGATGGGGAAGGCGCCCTCTGTGGATGCTGCCAACGGGGCGGGTGTGGCTGATGTGCTCGCAGACAAGACATTCTGGGGGCTCAAAACCGGTGGGTGGGGATTACTGACGGGGACGATGTCGACAAATACATTGAGTGCTGATAACGATACGGTTGCGGCAGGATATTATGCGGCGACGACCCTGAGTGCAGTGGATTCCGATTTGGCTGGGGGCAACATTGTTTCGGGCAAGACCATATTCGGTGTGGAGGGGACAGTTGAGGATACCGACGCCGTGTGGTTCAACACCAATAAAGGTGCTATATATTATGCAGACTACGACGATGATGATGGCGTTTATTGTTACACGGTAGTCGTTAGCAAAACAAGCGCTGGGAATATGCCATGGTATGATGCCATGGTAGAATTCGACTCATCCTACCTTCACCTTGGGGTCAGGGACTGGGGACTTTTAACTTATGTCCAGATACACCTGGTCTTTCCAATATCTAACACACCATGGCCTCCCGCTTGGACAAGTACCCCTGCGGGGCCCCTTGATCTCAGTGGCGGATATAACCGAGCGATGCGGATATACAATGGGACCTCTGCGCCTATCGGTGACCACACCGCCACCTTGCCAGGTAGAATAATTAGGGTGGAGGGTGGAACTGACTAACCGTTTCTAGAACCGCAAATTTTTTTTGATTCAGGTGGTACATTTTTTGGCATGATGGCAACGGCAAAGATTACGTTGTAACAACAAAAGCGCCCTGCCACCTTCGGAGATAACTCCGGATCCTCTCAGGTGAGGATCCTTGCTCGTAAAGCCGGAGTAAATTCAACTTCATCCGCTTGATTGACTCGGATGAAATCCCGATTGTTCTGTTCGGATAGATCTTGTAACCAAGGTAAACAATAATATCCGAGGTCTTGCCGGTAAAAGTCTTGCGATAACGAATAGTAAGCTTGAGACGGTAAAGAACTTGCTTGATTTTTCTGATCGCCCATTTCTGCTGCCATTTGGTTTTCGTGAGGACAATAATGTCATCACAGAAGCGCTGGTAATAGATGTTCGGATTATGGTCAAAAGCCCGGTCGAGTTCCCGGAGATAAAATTCGGCCAGAAGCGGGGAGAGAGAGCAACCGGTGGAGATGCCCTTGCCGGGACTGATTGGCTTTGCGTGATGTTGGATTGTGGGTGATATATTGAGCGAGAAGATTGCGTGGGTTGATGGGACTGCAATAACGGGAAATGTAACCGCCGGGAGTGATGTCAGCGGTGCCGACGATTCTAAGAGCTTCACTATCCCTGACGGTCTCTACTCCGGATCTAAAACAGCCACAGCCCACGATACGTATCTGGCGGCGGACAACATAAAAGATGACGTTGTAATCTTCGGTGTAACAGGGACGTATGAGGGAGAATCGGGGTCTACTGCGCCGGTTGCGAAGACCGGGCAGGCTACATGCTATGATGCCGTTGCTAACAGCATTGATTGTTCGAACAGCGGCACTTGGCCTGGGCAGGATGCGTATTGGGCTGGCCAGGGCGTCGGTGTAGCCTGGCCCGACATCCGGTTTACGGATAATAGCGACGGCACCGTGACCGACAACCTGGCAGGATTGATCTGCCTGAAGAACGCGGACAATGCAGGAGTGACAAAAACTTGGGCTGATGCCTTGACGTATTGCAACCGCACTTATGCGGGTTATAGCGACTGGCGTCTGCCCAATGTGAAGGAATTGCATCGTCTGGTCGATTTTGCCTATTACAATCCTGCCCTGTCCAATGATGCAGGGACAGGACAGTGGACATTGGACGTCGGACTTTGGACATCGGACATTAGCCAATCAACAACCCCAGGGGTCAATTTTCAATAGTCAATAGTCAATATTCAATTCCAACGGGGGCCTGAAATGAAAGTATTTGGGAAGACAATAACACAACTGGGCATAATCTGGCTGATTTGCCTTGGGCTTTTAGGCCTTACTTCCGCATGGGCCAGCGAGGGGAACATTGACACTACATATAAGTATGCATGGTCGGAAAATTCCGGGTGGGAAAACTTCCGGCCCACCCATGGCGGGGTGACGGTCAATGACACGTATCTCTCCGGTTACGCCTGGGCCGAGAACATCGGCTGGGTAAAACTTGGTTCGGGAACAGGACCCTATGACAACACCACCAGCGCCAACTGGGGCGTGAACCGAAACAGCAGCACGGGCGCCCTCTCAGGTTATGCCTGGAGCGAGAATGCGGGATGGGTCAATTTTAACCCGACCCACAGCCAGGTAACCATAAGCACCACCATTCTCAAGTTTGACGGCTACGCATGGGCGGAAAACGTAGGATACATCCATTTCCAGAACGTCTCTCCCGAATACTTCGTAATGCTGGAAGGCGGCATACCAACCGGATTAGCCACCACCACGCCTACATCCTACGACTGTTCAGTGACAAAGGTTGAAATGTACAATGGGAGCGGCGCCTGGGTCACGATCTTCACCGGAACGACAGCTCTCGATGTTGTACCGGGCGGGACATTTCGCGAAATCAGTGACGTCTCCCTGCCTGCTGGAACATATTCTCAGATAAGGGTGACCTTCACTAACGCGTTTCCGCTGAAAGGTTCACGAAGCTATGGCGATACCACCTATTACACAACGGCCACTACGTTTGGGGGGCAGACCAACCTGGCCAGCACCCCCACAACCGTGGCCGGGAGCATGGCGGAATATACATTCAGGATTGAGGACTGGGGGGCAATCAACACCGAAGTCCCACAGACATTCGCAATTACCCCTATTACGGTCGATTATTCAACAGATTATCAACCCACCGTGAGGGTCACCATCAGCGATAAGTTAGTGCTGAAAGGGACCGCGGGCACGAGTTTAACCTATTATTTTGCGTTGTCCGCGCCGACGGTTAGTATTGTGGAACCGTAAAGGAAGTGGTCAGTGGACATTAGTCAATATTCAATCGTCAATAGTGAATCCAAAGGGGATACGACGTGAATGAATTACAAAAATCAGGGGCTGTTTCCGTGAGTCGGAGGGAGTTCTGCAAAAAGGCAATCAAGCGCTCTTCAGTCGCGGCAGCGGTGGGGGTTGCGGGTTACCTTGCCTACAGGAAACCTGCAATCAGGAGTTTCTTTGGGACAAGTGATGCCTACGCGGCAACAACAGGGGCCGGCAGTTTTTCCCTAAAGGGGGACAGCAATTAGGGCCGCCCGGGTCTTGCAGGATTCATCCTGAGCGCCTATGGCCGCATCAAACTTGCCTTTGCCGTGCCATCCTCAGAAGTTGCCGGGTGATCCTGTTTTTTGCAGCAGCCCTTTCCACCGCCGGCGAATGTTTTTTGTTTAAGAGAAGTTCTTTGGGAAGGTGCGTGAGCGTGAAAAGCAGACGCCTGCAATAGAATAGGAGATGCCCCGGGAAATAGCGGGTATTACCTGATGATCGGATCCCATGGCCGGTCTGACTGCCGGAAAATCGAAATAGCGCCTTTACCACATAAGCAAACTTATCTCCAAATCCCTTCCGATTTCCAATGGTAGTCCGAAAACGCCAGATAACGCCCTCCACATCCAATAATCTTTCCTCATCCAATAGGGCAAGCAAGTCCCGAAGTGAATTGTTAAATTCCCGCTGAGCCCTGTCTCTATTCTTAAGCCGGGGCGGCTGAGACATCTGAGGAAGACGCATCATAGTCGAAAGGAATCTTGTGCTAAAGTCAAATACCTGTTCAAGACCGAAATCCCGGAGCAGAGAATATCCAGATCGGAGAGAGTCCGCAGGGCCGGGTCCTTGTAGATGCGGCCGATCAAGGCAGGGCCTTTCAGGACGATAATGGGTATCCCTTCTTTTTCGCATTCTGTAAGGAGTGTTTCCAGGATACCCAGATATTCCTCGTTTCTGAGGAAATTCTCAAAATAGGCCTGCTCCCACTTTTGTTTCAGCCATTCGGGAATTTTTGTCGAAATACCGGCGTTTGAGACCATCCAGTAAAGAAGCGGTTCCATATTGTGAAAATAGGCCAGGTCGCTTAAGACCTTCCACTCCACATCATCGCCGTCCGGGAATTGTTGCTCTGCGTTCCGGCCTTGAAAAAGCCAGTGCCGGGTTGCGGCAAAGAGCCAATCGAGTGCCTGGAGACGTATGTCTAAGGGGGTCATGGGTTCAAAGGTTCATAGGGTTCAGGGTTAGGCCCAAACAGCTCATTTAAGAGTCCTCGCATGGATTGCAGGCTGTTTGTTCGAAGCCTGAAGATCTCGGCTGCCTCACAGATCCTGATAACCGAATCAAATAGATGTTCATCATCCCCGTTGGGGGGAAAGCAATATCCCAGGAGTTCAGTGAAGACCCGGTCCGGTGTGAGTTCTTCAATTCCCGGTTTTTGGGAAGTATCGTATGCAGGCATCAGGATGATCTTCAAAGGAACCGGATCTGATCCGACAGCATACGGACGATAGCGGGCCATCTGAGAATCCAGGATTTTGAGTTCCCCATTTTGAACCGGGTAGAGGGATCGATATTTTTCCGCATAAGTTCCCTCAAGTGTAAGCACCTGGGGGTAGGGATAAACCAGAAAGGTTTCCGGATCTACAGGCGTAACCTCTTCACACAAAAAAATATGCCCCATCTCAACCAGGTTGAAGGTGGTGGTTGTCTTGCCGGTGTTTGGATTCCCAGGGATGACACAGGTAGTGTCACCTATCATCACAACACCTGCATGAAATCCAACCCAGTCCCCTATGGTCCGGATAAGGGTATTTTCTATATCCTCCTCTAGACGGCATATGAGATCAAGACACGACCCAAACTGCCCGGTCAACTGACTATCTTTTAGGAAGTTAAACCCATTGGAGGTGGATTCGATGACATATTCGTGCCGGGGAGGCGGATTTGTGTCGGGACTTATGGAATAAAGAAATGCGGCTTGAATATCAGCAATAATCTCAATGGGAACGGTTAAGGAGATATTGAGCCGGGGAAAAGATAGAAAAAAGGTTTTCATGTTTCCGTGTAGACCAGATCGTACCGCAAAAACAGATCGAGTATCTCGTCCAGATCCTCTTTCATTTTGGCAGAGTCACCGTCAAAGACCTCACTCAGCATATAGAGGAGTTCATCGAATGTAAAGGGCTCTTGAAGGGTCTCCCATATGAAGAGAGCCGTCTCGTTGAGCACATGTATGCCCTTTTGTTTACTCACGTAAAGGGCCGTATTCTTGCCGACTTTTTTGACCTTGACCTGGCCAAAGCGCTTATAAAACATGATGCTCCGCAAATTTTCCTGCAAGAATATTCCCTTTTGGCTATGAGGTCAACGACGATTTACAAACTCATTCGCCGTCGTGCCCGATTGCCCTCTCGTCGCAGGTTGAAGGTTCGGAACAAGGTCGTTCGTGTTTATGACCCTCCAGTTCACGCGGTACGCGCCGTACTCCCCTTCATAGATAGTGTCTGAATGAAAACCAGGATTTTTTTCAAGATCAAGGAAAATCAAAATTTTAACCGCATGAATACATTAGGTATTTCGAGGGTTAAAATTTTTATCTGACGCAGAGATTGGCGAAAAAGACAGTTTTCGTTCGGGCACTATTTATGTAGAACTTGCCGGAAGTTTGGCCACAGGACATCCTTCCCATAAGTATCCGGGCTCAATCAGCAAGTGATAAAATAATGTCCCCATTTTCCCAGACTCGGAATTTGAAATCTATTCATAAAGACCTATATTATGTGAATTCAAACAATTTTTTGTAAGGACCCTGATGATGTCGAGATATTCAACCAGGACCATATGGATCGTTCTACTGCTGCTCTTTTTGTTTTTATGGTTCAAAAAAGAGGACAGATCGTTTTTTCCGGAAAAGAGGCCCACGGTGGAATCCCTGGACTTCAATGCTCCGGAACATTCAACGGTGGCGCAACCGGCTGTTTACTCTTCCGATGAGAAAATCAATGTGGATGTTTTTGAAAAAGTCCATCCAGCGGTGGTGAATATCGCCGGCACGATCCTCGGCATGAATTTCTGGATGGAAGTGATTCCGAGGCAGGGTCAGGGATCCGGTTTTATTATTGATCGAAGGGGATATATCCTGACCAACAACCATGTGGTGGCCAAGGCTCAGAAGCTGACGGTTACCACGGTAAATGGAAAAAAAATTGAAGCGACCCTGGTGGGACGGGATCCTCGAACCGACCTTGCGGTGATTCGAATTCCCCCCGGCGATGTGGAGGCGGTGGCTACTCTGGGAGACTCGGACAAACTTCTCCCCGGCCGAAAGGCCATTGCCATCGGAAATCCATTCGGGCTGTCCCATACCCTGACCACCGGCATTATCAGTGCGCTTCATCGAAGTATCCGGACAGAAGACGGCAACGAGATTGAGGACTTGATACAGACGGATGCTGCTATTAATCCGGGGAATTCAGGTGGCCCTCTCCTGGATTCAAACGGTCATGTCATTGGAATCAATACGGCTATTTTCAGCCTTTCGGGTGGATACCAGGGGATCGGTTTTGCCATTCCCATCAACCTGGCCAGGCGTGTGGCAACAAAACTGATTACTTCCGGAAGGGTGGCCAGACCCTGGCTCGGCATTTCCGGGCTTTCCTTGAGCCCTTCATTGTCTGAAGGCCTGGGTATCGAGGTGTCTCAAGGTGTGCTGGTGGTTCAGGTGGTACGCGGTGGACCCGCGCACCAGGCCGGGTTAAGGGGTGGTAACCGGGAAGTGGTGATCCGGGGGATCAGGCTTCGCTTGGGAGGCGATATTATCACCGATATCAATGGTATTGCCGTAAATGACATGAAGCAACTGGTTCAGCATGTTGAGCAGATGGAAGTGGGACAGGGGGCGGATCTGCATGTCCTGAGAAAGAATTTTTCAAAGCGTATCCGCGTTACCCTTTCCGAAAGGCCCTGATTTTGGGGAAATGTTAATAAAGGATAAAAATGAATTGACCATGAGCAGCAAAAGTGGTTAATCTTAGGACGCATTTTAACCGTCGGCAGGATGCACCCAATTCAAGCCAAAAATGGACCTTATTATCGTGGGAACTGTCATTTCCATATCGAGTCAGAAAGGAGGGGTCGGAAAAACAACCACGGCAGTCAATCTCTCAGCGGCCCTGGCCTTGTTGGAAAAAAAAGTGCTTCTGATTGATTTGGACCCCCAGGGGAATGCCACATCGGCCTTTGGTATCGACAAAACAACACTTAAGAAAAATATGTATCATGCCCTGGTTGAAGGTGCTACGCCCCAAGAAATAATCCTTCAAACCACTCTGGCCTTCTTGAAGTTGCTGCCTGCCCGCATGGAACTGTTCAGGGCGGAAGTTGAATTGATGAAATCCCCCGACAAGGAAAAAAAACTTCGGTATTTTCTGGACCGGGTAAAAGACTCTTTTGATTATATTATCCTGGACACGCCCCCCTCTTTAGGTCTTCTCACCTTTAATGCCCTTACTGCGGCAGATTTGCTGCTGATTCCCATGCAATGTGAAGCATATGCCCTGGAAGCGGTTGCGCCTTTGATGCAAGTCATGGACATCATCAAAAAAACCAGCAACCAGCGCCTTCAGATGGGGAGGGTTCTCTTGACCATGTTTGACGTGGGAGAAAGCGCTGGTCAGCGTATTTGCGAGGCTGCCAGGGAGCGGTTCGGCCACCTGCTGTTTAAAACGGTAATCCCCAGGAATAAGGCATTAAAAAACGCGCCCATGGTGGGTACCCCGATTTTTCTTCAGGATGTGGGGGCGTTCGGTGGTAGATGTTATCTAAATCTTGCAGAAGAGGTCCTGCATTTAAAGTGAAGGAGTGAACCACATGAGAGTCGCGAATTCCGAAGCCATTCGAAAAGGGGAGAAAGCGCTGGCTGATGCCATCGCTTCCAACTTTGACCACAGTGTGATCCGGAAAATTTTCAAAAGGGTTCATAACCTGGATGTGGGGGAAGACATTAAATGCAGTCAGGCATCCATGGGGGTCCATGGGGATGAGGTGGCCTATTCAATGAATTTTGAGGTTTTGGTGAACCTTTCCGTATTTCTGGATAGAGCCGGAAATTTCATTTCCATTTCCAGCAGCGGTGTTGCCCCTGAACTCTCACCCCAAACCGAAGAACCGATGGTGGAGGAGCCTGAAAGTCCTCCTGTGGGAGAAACGGCAGATGCTGAGCCCCAAGTGGTAAAGGCACCACCTGAAAAGGATGCATCTTCTCCGGGGGGAAGCTATGAAGCGGTTTTGAAGGCATTTGCGCCCATTGAATCCGAATCTGAGACGGCCGCCTTCTGATCTGTTGATTTTGGACTTATTTTTGAGTGAGTCCAAATGTTGAGGTCCAATGCTCTGTGTGGGGCTTGATTTCAAGTCTGCCCGTTTCCTGGAGCAGTTCCATCCCCATGGTCACCACGAAAAACAGCATGACCCCGATGCCCAGTGCCAGACCGGGTTTGTAAGCTTTTCGCGCTTTAATGAGCATCATGCCGGGCAGTATGCCGAATACCATCCCAATACCCACGCCCCCTGCCACATTCAACGCAATTAAAAAAAGGTCAGGATAACAAAGGGTGATGAGCAGAGGAAGCCCGAAAGCGAGAAGGGCGTCGGTGGCGCGGTTCCTTTTTTTGAACAGTGACCGTGTCAAGTCTTTCATGAAATTCAGAAGACCGGTCCCCACCGCCAGATAAGAAGTGGCAATGGCCAGGAGGGAAAAAATCAGGCTCACGGTGGTGAAAATATTTGAATGGAGGATATGGGCCAGGGGTATGGTGGCGGGGAGGTTTTCCTCGAAAGCATGGTAAAGGGTGTCTTTCCCCACCCCCTCCAACGGCAGGCATCCGATGACGGACGACGTCCACATAATTGAAAGGATCAGGGGGATCGCTGACCCCACCATAAGGGCTTTGTAGACCGATGGACGGTCGTAATCCAGAATCCGTACCACGATGGGAATGGTGTTGTGGTAGGTGAAGGCACAAATGAATACCGGGAAAACCGCCGGAAAAAAGCGCCAGTCCGAATACCGGAACCATTCCAGATGGACGCTCTTTCCAGAGACCACGATTAGATATAAAAATGCCGCAAAAAGCAGGAGCATTAATGCCGCATTACTCTTTCGAACCACCTCCACGCCAAAAAGGGTGGCTCCGGTGAGAACTGTAAAAAGACCCAAGGTGACAATGGATTCAGAGACATTGATGTTGAACAGATGACAGATGATGCTTGCGCCCCCGCAGAGATAGGCCACCAGAATGCCAAAGTAGTTAATCAGATAGCCGATAGTGGCAAACCCTTTTCCGACGGTGCCCAGTTCTTTTTGAAACAGTGAAGGCAACCCTTTAATTTCCCGTCCATGACTCATCATCCGCCAGGCCAGTACAAAGGCGGTTCCCAGCATCACCATCCAGATAGCCGCGAGACCCATAATTGAAGGAAGTGCCCCCGCCATTCCGCCTAAAATGGGCAAACCCAGAATTCCCGCACCGATGGTATTGCCGGAAATCATCAGTGCTGCTGTGAATATTTTTAAGGAGTGACGCATCATGGCTGTTTCCATGGGGCATGAACATCAGGTTTCACGCCAGCCATACATGGTTTTCGCCCTTTTGTCATGGTATAATCATAAGGTCTTTCCCTTCTCGGTGAGGATCGGCGCGGGGTGTTCACAATCTTTTTCGACGCCTGTTCGCGGATGTTGTTGTCGAGCGGGCGCCCGGCACTTCCAGGAATCGGGTCAAAGTCTTTCGGTGTTTGATCATGGACGTATTGCCTTTCATGTAAAATAGACAATGAACATGGGTGCTTATGAACATATGATCCGTCTATTTCCCGAATTCTTTTATTGTGTATGATCGAAACCTTTTCACCGCTGACGGGTCTAACCAATATTCCTCAAAATCCAAAAAATCAGGGGTCGTTCTATATATCTTGATGATGGCATTCAACTTTTTGATTATTTCTTTTCCCTCTTCAGTTTTTGAGCAGCCGACAAAGGTTAATCCATAATCGTCCATGCCTGCTATGGGAATTGAAATAATGTCGGCTTTCATTTTTAATGTCTTTGCCGCATAGTGAGCCTCGTAGGGATATCCGATAATCGCGTCGATCCTTCCCTCATTCATCATGCCAATGAGATTGGTGATCATGTTGTGAGAGCCGGCATGTTTAACTAGATTGGGATTATTCTTATTCTTTTGTAGCATTTCATCAATTAACCCTCTGTAAACCCGTCCCTTAGCAAGTCCTATGCGAAAGCCCTTTTCTATGATCCTTGGTAAGGAAATAGCCCCTTCGGAATTGATAAAGGGTTCAAATTTGCTCCTTTGCGCCTCCGGTATGATCAACGCGTTTGAAAGAACAACTCGATAAGGAATCGAAAATTGGATAAATTTTTCGCGTTCGGGGGTTTTGTAAAGCGCTACGCAACAAGCATTCTTTTTCTGTTTCAACATCAAGATTATTCGTTTGTAGTTCGCGCTATCCGCGCTGCTCCTGCAATTTTCCAAATGAGTCCTAAAAAATGCCTCCGTTCGGTCCACAGACCCCATGCCGGCGCCATACCCTTCTGAAATATGAAGCGGGGGTTGGCCGGGGTGCAACCAATAAATGGAACACTCCTCAGCTTCCAACATTGTTGTGGCAAAAACAAATGTCAGTGCATAAACAAAAAGATAAACATATTTTTTCATCGTTTTTCCTCCTTCTTCGAAATGAACTGCTGCTCACCTTTATCCCACCGTGTGTGGGGCTGCAAATAAGGTCCTTCAAAGGGTTTTACCCCCTTGTTCCCTCCGGATACTTTGCAGCAATTCAGGCATTTGGGCCTAACAAAAAGTATCCTCTCTTTCGAAGGTTTTTGCAAGGCGAAAGGGGTTGTTGAGTAAGGAACTTGGAAATCCTCATTTCTCCGGCCCATTTTTTTCAGACGTCTATTTGCATTTCATGCACGCTTGCCGAAACGACATGGTGTTTCATAAAACAAAGATGTATCATATGAAAATGAGACATTTCTTTTCCCCTCTTTGGGGAAACAAAGATGCCCCTGTTCGATTATATCTGTTCTAACCATTTGATTTAATGCCCGGTTCTTTCTATTGGCGGCAAAGCCTTCATTTTTAGGTTTTGGCGGTCAAATTCTTCGGGACAGCTGATTCCGCTCTCCTGTTTTCCAGTAAAATCGAAATGAAAGCAATAGCTTATAGCTTTGTTAGATGACACTTCTGTCTCAAGATTCAAGTTTTTCAGAAGGTACTTTGTTGTCCGTGAACTTTCCGTGTCCACACAAGTCATTTAAATATTTATGATTCAGGGTATCCAACGGCTCTGTGGGTAGGTTTTGGCACGTAAACTGCTTTCCATGAAAACCAAGGTGTATTCAGCTTTCCGGGTAGACCCGGAAGGCTGCGCTTTGAAGTTGGCTTCAGTACTTTGTGCTTCAGGAAGGGAGGGACCATTAAGCGATGGCAAAGGAAGGTTATAGAAAGGTTCACGTTTATCAGTGCCCATGCGGTTATGGATATGAACCGGAAAAGGGATGTAACGAAGCGGGTGTTGAACCGGGGGTTCCATTTGAGGCGCTTCGAGACCAGCTCACTTGCCCCAGGTGTCAAAGGGCAAAAGTCCATTTTAGAGAGAAACGTTTTTCGGTCAAAGCATAGCGCTGTGGTCAATGTGTCCCATTTTTGATCCGGCTAACGCTAACCTGCAATAAGCAGATTTTCCCGGGAGGGGAGAATCTCAATTAAGGAGGTAGATATGGAAAAGGAAATCCAAGAGAAAAAAATTAAGCCTTTGAATCTCAAAGAGACCACCCTGTGTGATGCAACGGCACAAATGCTGAAAAAGGCCGAGGCTGACGGGGTTGAAACCGCCTTCCATCGTGCGGCAAGCATGAAGGCATGCCCTATCGGGGCTAATTCAGCCTGTTGTAAGCATTGTTCCATGGGGCCCTGCAGATTGAACGCCAAAGATCCCTACGGTAAAGTTGGGGTATGTGGGGCGACAATTGACACTATTCAGGCCCGTAACTTTGCCAGGATGGTGGCTTCCGGGGCGGCCGCCCATACGGATCATGGTATGAGTATGCTGGATCTGTTCAGGGAGGTTGTGAACGGCCACATTAAGGAATATTCCATAAAAGATCCCATTAAACTAAAAGAAGTTGCTTCCGGATTGGGAATTGAGGTGGAGGACCGGGAGATCAAGGATATTGCCATGGATCTTTATCGGGAACTGGAACGGACCTACACCCAGGTGGAAGGGGAGATCCCTTTTGCCAAAAGAGTTCCCGCGAAAACCCTGGAGACGTGGCGAAAGCACAATGTGGTCCCAAGAGGGGCCATGCGCGAAATCATGGAATTGATGCATCGTACCCACATGGGTGTGGACCAGCATTACGAGAACATCACCCAGCAATGCAGTCGAACCGCATTGTCGGACGGCTGGGGCGGTTCCATGGTGGCGACGGAAATATCGGATATTCTCTTCGGCACGCCCAAGCCCGTCCAAGGGGATGTCAACATGGGATGCCTCAAAGAGGATGAGGTAAATGTCATCATTCACGGGCATGAACCCAACCTTTTTGAGTCCATGCTGGCTTCGGTGGATGATCCCGGATTTCTTGAGGCTGCAAAAGAGGCGGGGGCCAAGGGAATCAATTTGGTGGGCATGTGCTGTTCAGGGGCTGAAATGCTTTCCCGCCATGGAATTCCCCATGCGGGCAACTTCATGAGCACGGAAACGATTTTGGTGACCGGCGCCGTGGATGCCATGGGCGTTGATGTGCAGTGTATCAAACAGGGCCTTGCCCAGGTGGCCGACTGTTACGGCACCAAGCTTTTTACCACCAACCCCAGATGTCACATCGAAGGGGTGGACCATATTGCGTTTATCGAGCACGAGCCGAGGGCATGTACGGATGCCATTGTCAAAAGTGCCATTGAACGGTTTAAAAACCGGACAATGCCGATCGAGATCCCCAACATCAAGAATTCCGGAATTCACGGTTTTTCCATGGAATACATCAACTACATGCTGGGTGGAACTTTTCGAGGGTCCTATAAACCCTTGAATGAAAACATTATCAATGGACGGATCAGGGGTGTGGCCGGTGTGGTGGGCTGTACCAACCCAAGGGTGAAGCAGGACTGGGTTCACGTGGAACTGGTCAAGGAGTTGATTCGAAATGATGTCCTGGTGGTGCAGACGGGATGTTCGCAGATCGCCCTGGCAAAAGCCGGTTTGTATCGGCCTGAGGCTGCGGCTCTGGCGGGTCCCGGGCTTAGTGAAGTCTGTGAAACGGTGGGCATGCCGCCTGTCCTGGGCTTAGGTTCATGTGTGGATAACAGCCGGATTCTCACGGCCTGTTCGGAAATGGTTCGTACCGGAGGACTGGGAGACAGTTTGGCGGATCTTCCCGTGGCCGGGGCTGCTCCCGAATGGATGAGTGAAAAGGCGATTTCCATCGGACATTATTTTGTGGCCTCCGGGGTGTACACGGTTTTCGGCGTGACCTATCCCATTATAGAAGGCACTAAATTTCACCAGCTTCTCTTTGACGGGCTGGAAAAGATGGGCTTTGGAAAGTGGGGGTTTACGGCGGATCCATATGAAATGGCCCGCATGATGATTGCCCATATTGACAAGAAAAGAAAGGCGCTTGGCATCGATAAAGCCAGAGAACGTGTCCTGATGGATATGGAAGACAGACAGAAACTTGAAGCGGCGTAGAGAAGTATTTCAGGTGTAAGGTATAGGGTGTAAGGTTTTAAGCCTGGCTTTTTCAACCAGGGGAAACCTGATGCCTTACACCTTAAACCCAAACCCCAAAAGCGAGGAACGCATGGAGCAAACTGCCGGTTTATACCATGATAAGACCCGCTATGAGCGTTCAAAAATGGGCGGGCATTTTCTGGATTGGCAGAACCAGCCGGAAGTTTTTAAAACCTATGAAGGCCGGGAAACAATTCCCATGCCCCGTGAGATGCCGCTTCCCCGTGAAGACCTTTTTGCCCTCTATGACGGTCTGTGTAAAACCCACATCGCCCATGAGGATTTTGATCTGGAGAAGCTCTCAAAAATCCTGCTTTTGACTTATACGTTAACCTCCCGAACACGTCATGCCAACGGCATGTTCTATTTTCGAAGCGCTGCTTCGGCAGGTGCGCTTTATCCCACTGAAATATATGTGCTTTCTAGTGGCGTAAAGGATCTGGATCCCGGACTCTATCATTTTTCCATTTTTGATCACAGTCTGGTAAAGCTCCGTGACGGCCATCTTTTAGAGGCGGTTGACGGCACACCGCTCACTTTCTTTCTAACGGCCATTTTCTTCAGGAGTGCGTGGAAATACGGGAATCGTTCGTACCGATACCATTTGCTGGATACGGGGCACGTGCTTGAAAATCTTTCCCTGTCCCTCAAAGCACTGAAATATCCATTTGAAATTAGCTTTGATTTTGACGACAGCGCCGTCAACCATCTGCTGGGTCTGGATGAAAGTCGAGAAGTCGCCCTTGCGGTGTGCGGGTTGAAGGGACGGGTTGATTTTCTTAGTGCGTATGATTCCCGCGCCATTGAGGATTTGCCGGATACGGTGAAAAAAACCAGCCGTGTCTCTCCCCGTGAAGTTGATATGCCGGAAGTGCGGGCGGTTCACACTGCGGGATACGACATGATGTCAGGCAAATCGGATCTGAATGTGTGCAATTCTTTGGGGATCATACCTGAAGCCCGGTTTTCGCTTCCTTCCACGTCGGTGCCTGAGCCCGGTTTACCCTATCCGGAAGCTGTTTTCCGCAGAAGATCCAGTAGAAATTTTGTGGCTGAAACCCTGCCCGCTTCTCATTTGCATGCGTTGCTCAATGTCATCACCGCAATGGATTGCGGCGGCACGGATCAGTATGTTCACAGTATTTGTACCGGGTTTTTGACCAACGGTGTAGAATCCCTCAGGGATGGATTTTATGTGATGGATAAAGAAACGGAGGATTTGGGCTTTGTAAAGCCCGGCGCTTTGACGGGTTCCATGGCCCATATCTGTCTGGATCAGGGATGGATGGGGAGTGCCTCCCTTCATTTCGTGTTCATGACCAACATGGCTGTATTGGAAGAGGAATGGGGTCCAAGGGGGTATCGATACGCCATGATGACCGCCGGCCTTATGGGTGAAACGCTTTACCTGGCGGCTTCGGCCCTGGGCCTGGGTTGCTGCGGTATCGGCGCTTTTTATGATGGGGAGGCGTCCCGGTTGTTGGGCCTCAACGAAAGTTCCCGGGTCCTTTATGTGGTATCGCTGGGTATGCTCAAATCCATGTTGAAAAGAGATGCGCTGCTGTAAAGTGCTCACATGATTTTATGGGCCGAAAACCATTTCGAAAGGAATTGAAAATGTTTGGAAAAGGAGCCCTTCTGTTTTCTTTGTTGCCCGCGCTCATGGTTGTGCCGACGGGTTCAGATGCAAAAACCCCTGTTGAAAAGGCGACACTGGCGGGTGGTTGCTTTTGGTGCATGGTGCACCCCTTTCAAAACCTCGACGGTGTATTGGAAGTGAAAGCGGGCTATACGGGGGGGCAAATGGAAAATCCCTCCTATGGAGACGTGGTTTCGGGTAAGACCGGCCATGTGGAAGCCGTTCAGATCACCTTTGACCCTTCTAAAACGACTTATTCGGAAATCCTGGATCTGTTCTGGCGACAGATTGATCCCACGGATCCGGGCGGTCAATTTGTCGACCGGGGGGACCAATATAAAACCGCCATTTTTTATCATTCCGAAGCACAAAAGCTGGCGGCTTCAAAGTCAAGGGATTCTCTGGACCAATCCGGAACCTACGATAAACCCGTTGTGACGGAGATCAGGGAATTTTCCGGTTTTTATGAAGCGGAGGGGTATCACCAGGATTATCACAAAAAAAATCCAATGGGTTACCGGCAGTACAGAAGCGGCTCCGGTCGGGATCTGTATCTGACTCGAATATGGAAGGGCAAAACCAAAGAGAAAAAGCCGGCATCCGGGTGGGCGGCGTACCGGAAAAAGCCCGATGATGACCTCAGAAAGACCTTGACGCCGCTACAATATGAGGTGACCCGGAAAGACGGCACGGAACCGCCGTTTGATAATGCCTACTGGAATAACAAAGAGCGGGGAATATATGTGGATGTGGTTTCGGGAGAGCCTCTTTTCAGCTCCCTCGACAAATATGATTCAGGGACGGGTTGGCCCAGTTTTACAAAACCGATGGTGCCGGAGAATATTGTGGAAAAGGAAGACCGGAGCCTGTTTTCCGTAAGGACCGAAGTTCGAAGCCGCCATGGGGATTCCCATTTAGGCCACGTGTTTGCAGACGGACCGCCGTCAACGGGCCGTCGTTACTGCATGAATTCCGCCGCCCTTCGTTTTGTTCCTGAAGATGTTCTGGTGAAGGAAGGATATGGTGAGTATGTGAAACTTTTCAAAAACTGATCTTCATACATTCAGAGAGGTTACCAGAAAGGTGTGATCCGATGGTTTCTTCAGTCCACGAGGTAAGGTGTCGATCCAAATGGAACTTGATTTTTCGGCGAGAGGGACTGTTCCCATGATATAATCAATGCGCCAACCCATGTTTCGTTTGAAGCCATTCGGAATTCTGTAATCCCAGAAGGTGTAATGATCGGCGTCCGGTGTATGTTTTCGAAAGATATCCACCAGCCCCCATTGAAAGAACTTTTCCATCAACGCCTGTTCCTCGGGGTGAAACCCCACGCTTCCCTTGAACCCGTCAGGATCATAGACATCCCGGTCTTCCAGGGCGACATTGAAATCTCCGGCCACCAGCAGGGGGGCTCCGGCATCGTAACGGTTGGAGATATGGTCATAGAGCGTTTGAAGCCACTTCAGTTTATACCGGAACTTGTCCGAATCCACCTGAAAGCCCTGGGGAACATAGACGTTGATGATCGGGATGCCGTCTATGGTGCCGCTGATAAATCTCGCCTGTTCATCACCGTCCTCAAAAAAGTCCAGGCACGGTTCCTGTAGCGGTGATCTGCTGAGAATGGCGACGCCGTTGTAGGATTTCTGTCCTCTAAAAGCCGCATGGTATCCACACTGTTCCAAGGGTTCCGATGGAAAGTCCTGATTCTGTACTTTGGTTTCCTGAAGGCATAAAATGTCCGGGCTCTCTCGTTTCAACCAATCCAGCAGAATAGGCATTCTGGCGCGTATGGAGTTGGCGTTGAAAGTGGCGAATTTCATATTGTTTGAGCCTCCTTGTGGCGGTTTTTCAAGATAAAGGCAGCCTTGGCTAAACGGGTTGCCCTGTAGGTTTAATTATTCTATACTGTACCACATGGGGGAAATATTGACAAAGGAACACAGCCTTGGGAGGAAATTTATGGAAAACAACCAAAATCTAATCAAGATTTTTGAGTATGCACTGAACCAGGAAAAGACCGGCATGAGTTTTTTTGAGACATCGCTGGAACGGATGGGTGTTGGCGCTGCGGTAACGGCATTCAAACAAATTGTTGAAGAAGAGAAGCGCCATATTGTGTTTATTGAAGCGATTCTGGAAAAATTGAGGCTGGATCAGACAGTGGACCTGAATTCCCTGGAAAATGAAGTTCTGAAACCAACCAACTACTTTGACGATCGAAACCGGTCGGAATTTCTGGAAAAATGTCTCTATGAATCCATGATTCCTGATGTGACGGTTTTCAATACCGCCTGGCTCATTGAAAAGGATCTGAGTGAATTTTATGCCAAAATGGCTGAAAAAGTTGATGGTCCTGCTTCAAAGGCCCTGAAGATGCTGGCGTCATGGGAAAAATCCCACGAAAAATTTTTCAAGGAATTTCGGGATAAACTCACGGATACCTACGCTCAAATGCCCTGGGGCGGGTAGCTGCTGAGACGGTTTCGATTATCGAATGGCCATGGTGACGTATCTCGGGCCTGCAAGTCCGTGTAAAGTGTTTCATGAGACAGTTTTGATCCAAATGGCAACATGAGACATCTTTACGCCCGGGTAATCATGATATCAACTTGTTATGATGTTCCTTTTTTTTGTGAGACGGTTTTGTATCATAATGTTTTGTCTGGCGCCTTTATTTCTTCTGAAACCTAAAACCTGCATTCAGCTTTTTCGAAGATAGAGATAAATGTCGGTATTTCAATTCTTTGGTTAAAAAAATAAAGTGGACGAAACAACACCGTAATGCTGTCAGAAATCCAAGGAAATATGATCCTTTATTTCGGAAAAGTTGAACCCTTCGGGAGCGCCTCTTTTACCGAATCTACGGCGTTATCAAGCGTTTGCAGTATTACAATACGACTGCACGCTTGATGCCTTGTATCTTCGGCAAAAAAGACGCTTGCAGGTTTTAGGTGAAATCTTTTTTTTGGAGTGAAGCTTAAACATCTAATGATCAAGATCTTTTGGTTTTCCATGAATTATACATTACATTTTGGCACGAAACATGCTTTTAAATCATAAATTTTGGTTTTTTCATTATTCGAATATTGTATTCAGGTAATCGTTGGTGATTTTGAGAATCAGTGAAAGGGGGTGTTACAATGGGAGACTGGAAATGTAAGGAATGCGGTTACACTGTAAAGTCGGATGCGCCGCCGGAAAAATGTCCGTCTTGTGATAAAAAATGTGAATTCGTTGATACCACATGTTACATTCCTGACTGCGGAAATACCGGTCAGGATCCAAGACTTTAGACGGAAAACAGGGAGGATTACATGTCCAAGAAAAAGTACCATGTGAGAGCAGAATGTCCCCAGTGTGCTTGCGGTGATGTGAGTTTTCTGGGGCCTGAGAAACTGCGGGAAAAGTTTATCGGAGATGAGAAAGAGATCGAGATCTTATGCCCCCTGTGTGGAACCAAACATAAGGGCGAAGTCGTTGTTGAGGAAGAATAAGCGGGGAGGTTTTTGATGGGAAAAGCACTTGTTGTGTATGCCACCAGATCCAGCGAGACTAAAAGAATCGCAGATTTGATTGCTGAAGGGATTCGGATTCAAGGTTCGGAAGCATCGGTTGAAAATGTCACTAAGGTGAAGAAGGTTGAGGATCTGGCTGGTTTTGACGCGTATGTTTTCGGATCCGCTACTTATCACGGTGAAATGATGCAGGGCATGAAAACCATGCTCTTTCTGGCGGAGAAGACGGGTCTTGATGGCAAGGTCGGGGGGGCTTTCGGTGCGTTCGGCTGGAGTGGTGAAGCTCCTGGAAGAATCTTTGATACCATGAAAAATATCCTTAAAATGGATATGGTCAACGGTCCCTTAATGCTCAAATCCGCTTTGCTGGGTGGTGGGACCGAAATGGCACAGGGCTATGGCAAGGACATTGCCAAGAAACTCTAATGGAACAGCTTTAGGAGATGAATGATATGGAAAAATATGTTTGTTCGGTATGCGGATATGTTTACGATCCTGAAGAAGGGGATCCGGATAACGGCGTGAATGCGGGAACCGCATTTGCTGATCTTCCCGGTGACTGGACCTGTCCGGTTTGCGGCGCAGAGAAAGATCAGTTTGAACCGGAATAGATCGTGCCCATCCACCGTGGACGGACACTAGATAAAAAGGGACAAATAGTGAACAGGGAAAGCATTATCGCCACATGTCATGAATGCGGCACAAAGAACCGGATTCCAAAGGGTCGGATGGGTGAAAAGCCTTTGTGCGGAAAATGTAAAGCACCGTTATCGACCGGACCGGTTACCGACAAGCCCATTGATGTCTCAGACATGACATTTAAATCGAAAATCCTTGATTTTGCAGGTCCTGTTCTGGTCGATTGCTGGGCCCCATGGTGCGGGCCCTGCCGCACAGTGGGGCCTGTAATAGAACAGCTGGCAGCCGAATACGCAGGACGTGTCAGGATTGCCAAACTGAATGTGGATGAAAACCCACAAACCTCCTCCCGGTATTCTATCAGAAGCATTCCGACGATGCTTCTGTTCAAGAATGGACATCTTGTCAACACACTGGTGGGTGCGCTCCCTAAAGGGGAGATCGAATCGCATTTAAATTCGCTTTTGAATTAAACTCTTTTTTGGAAATTGGAGACGCATATGTCTTTTACATCATTTGAGGAAATTGTTCGCTTTGCCATGGACAAGGAGAAAGAAGCTGTTGATTTTTATTCAGGTCTGGCAAAAAATACTGTTTTTTCAGGCGCCAGAGAAATCTTGGAGGGCTTTGCCGATGAAGAACAGAAGCACTATGATATGCTTGAAGATTTAGGGAAAGCTGAGAAAAGATTGGCGGATTATAAATTTGAATGGATCCCCGATATCAAGAGGAGTAACTACCTGGTGGATATGGATGATCCAAAAGATATGGGTTATGCGGATCTTCTCAGATTGGCCATGAAGCGGGAAGAAAAGGCTCTGAAACTCTATAATGAGCTGTTGGAAAAGGCTGACAAAGAAGAATTGAAAAATATTTTCAAGATGTTATGTCAGGAAGAAGCCAAACATAAACTTTCCCTTGAAACCATGTATGATGATTATATGGCGGAACAGGGAGATTAGATGCCGTTTTTTTGAGATAAGATGACTGAATTCTTGAACTTACCGAATGTTCTTAACCCAAAAAAGAAGTGCTCTGATTGTCTTCAGTGCCGGATGTGCGGTGAAACAAGATGTCGTATCTGCAGGAAAAGCGAGCATAAAGTATCATATACCGGGTTGGGTACGGCATTTACCCATGGAGAATATCTGGCATGGAAAAAGAAAAAGGGAGAGGGTTTAAATGGCTGATTCAGTAAAACTCTATACGCTCAGTACCTGTGGTCATTGCAAGTCAACCAAGACGTTTTTGAATGAGTGCAAGGTGGAATATGATTTTACCGATGTGGATCTGTTTCATGGTGATGAAAGAGCCGCAATACTGGAAGATGTCAAAAAATGGAATCCAAACTGTTCATTCCCCACAATCATTATCGGAGACACGGTCATTGTCGGATATAAAGAGGATGAAATCAGGGAGGCGTTGGGGTTATGAGTGAGGTGGAGAAGCTTTATGCGCTGTTAAGAAAAGTGCAGGAACCGAAAGGATTTTACTTCAGCAATGATAAAAAGATGGTTTTTGATTTGCTTCAGGGGCTTTTGGACAACAAAAAACGCTATGGTTACATATGCTGCCCGTGCAGGCTGGCTTCCGGAGATCGGGAAAAGGACAAGGATATCATGTGTCCCTGCAAGTACCGGGACGCGGATGTTGAGAAATACGGAAGCTGCTACTGCAACCTGTATGTTTCCAAGGAATGGAATGAGGGGCAAATTCCCCATGAGTACGTTCCCGAAAGCCGACCCCCTTCGTTTTGACAACAAGGCCTGATTTATTGCCGAGACCCTAAAAACATTTCAGTGAAAGGAAACGCTTCATGTTTGTCCTCGGTTTACAGGGTAGTCCGCGTGCAAAGGGAAATACCGGAGTTCTCTTGTCTGCGTTTTTAGATGAGGTGGAAAGACTTGGGGGGCATGTAAGCACTCTGGATGTGACCAAAATGAAAGTAATGCCATGCCGGGGGTGTGGCGTCTGTGAGAAGAAAGGATACTGTCCTCAGGATGATGATATGCAGGCGGCTTATCCCCTTTTGCGGAAGGCGGACCTGGTGGTATTGGCTACGCCTATCTATTTTTACGGGCCGACGGCACAGTTGAAGGCCTTTATTGATCGATCCCAGGCACTTTGGTCCAGGAAATATGCGCTGGATTTGGAAGATCCAAGGCGAAAATGGCGAAAAGGTTTTTTATTGGCTGTGGGCGCCACAAAAGGGAAGAATCTGTTTGACGGCACAAACCTGACGGCCAAATATTTCTTTGATGCCGTAGGTGCCGGCTTTGAAGGGACGCTGGGGTATCGGCAGGTGGAAAAAGTGGGTGATATGGACACGCATCCCACGGCGCTGGCAGAGGCCAGGGCCAAAGCAAAGGATTTGACGGCGTCTTTTTTGAACCGGAAAAAAGTTCTTTTTATTTGCCGTGAAAATGCCTGCCGAAGCCAGATGGCCGTGGCCTTCGCCCGGCAAATGGCCGGCGACCGGTTAGAAGTTGAAAGTGCCGGGAGTGCCCCAGCTGAGAAAGTTAACCCCATGATGGAGAAGGTGATGGCGGAAAAGGGGATTGATATGGCCTATTTGAAACCGTCCGCCATTTCAGATCTGCCCGATGCCTGGCGACCGGATGCCCTGGTCTCCATGGGCTGTGAAGACGCGTGTCCGGCTTTCCCCGGTGCCGTCACAGAGGAATGGGATCTGCCGGACCCCTCGGGGGAGTCTCTTGATTTTATGCGAGATGTTCGGGACCAGGTGGAAAAAGAGGTCAAAGATTTCGTTTCCTAAAGAGGGCAACGGGCCATAATCCGTATGATCCTTGTTCCCAGGGCGCGCTTCCATGACATTGATAAATTTTTTAAAAGAGAGATTATTGCCTTCCCTGAAACAGGAAGACGACGCCTTGGCCTACTGGCGTGAATGGATACTGTTCGCCATGCTGGCCTGCGGGTTTGCAGTGTTTCCCTTGGTGCTGCCATCCGTAATCGCCCTGATCCTGAAAGAACGGTTGTGGCTTCTGGCGATAATCAATGCCGCCCTGCTGGTGGGTATGGCGTATCTCCTGTTCAGCCGCAAATTGAGCTACAGATTCAGGGCCTGCGGCACGCTTCTTGTCGTTTATGCCGCCAGCCTGGGTATTTTGACAAATGCAGGGATTGTCAGTGGCGCTCCCGCCTGGCTCTTTGGTTTTGCGGTTCTCGCGGCTTTGCTGCTGGGTCTAAAAGGGGCATGCGTTGCCACTGTCATCAATGTGGCGACGCTGAGCCTTTTTTGGTATTTGACCCGTCAGGGAATGATAGGGGCACAGTTTCAATTTTTCAGCACCTTTGAAATGGCTTTGTCGGCATTTTTCAATTTTTTTATGCTGAGCATCGCCGCTGCTGTTTCCGCTACGGTGATGGTGAAAGGCCTTGAGCGCACTAACCGTAGACAAAAAGAGGTTACGGCCCTGCTGAAGCGGGAGATAGCGGAACACCACCAATCCGAACAGGCACGGAAGGAGAGTGAATCAAGGATCAAGGGGACCTTCCGGGCCACGCCGGTGGGGCTTTCAATTGTCCAAGACCGCAAGTTTATCGCCGTAAATGATTCTTATTGCAGGATTGTCGGTTATGGTGAAGATGATCTGCTGGGCAGGACAACCCACATGCTTTATGAAAATGAAGATGAAAATGCCCGTATCGGCGCCGAATTTTATGCCCACTTGTGGCATCAGGGGTTTGCCTATGCTGAAACGCGCCATGTTCGTAAAGATGGGGCGGTTCGCGATATCCTTATGAGGGCTGCGCCTATTTCACCGTCGGATCTTTCCGCGGGGGCGGTGGTTGCCATAGAAGACGTCACGGAAAAGAAACGATCGGAAAAGGCCCTCCTTGAGAGTGAAGAAAAATTTCGAACCACCTTCCAAAGTTCCCCTGATGCCATTACCATCACCCGCAGGAGAGACGGTCGCTTTCTTGAAGTGAATAATGGATTCACCGAGATGAGCGGTTACCCCAGAGACGAGGTGATCCATAAGACCCCTTCAGAACTGAACCTGATCGTAAATCCCCTGGACCGGATGGCCTTTGAGAGAAAACTTGAACAAGAAGGGGCAATAGATGGTTTTGAAATGCAATACCGTACGAAAAGCGGGGCCGTCAGGGATACGCTTCTTTCGGCACAGCCTTTGGTATATGCAAATGAGGCGTGTCTTGTGGCGGTTGTCAAGGATATCTCCCAGATAAAGCAATCCGCGAAGGATAAGGTCGAGCTTGAAAAACAACTCCACCAAGCCCAGAAAATGGAATCCATGGGCACCCTGGCCGGTGGGATCGCCCATGATTTCAACAACCTGCTCATGGGCATTCAGGGGCGTGCCTCCCTGATGTTAATGGGCAAAGACGTGTCCCATCCTGATTTTGAGCATCTTAAGGGAATTGAAGATTATGTTGAGAATGCCGCAACCCTGACGCGACAACTTTTGGGTTTTGCCAGAGGCGGAAAATATGAGGTTAAGGTTTCCGATGTCAATGATCTGATCAGGAAAAGCGCCGGGATGTTTGGAAGGACCCGGAAAGAAATCACAATCCGTTCCAAATACAATGCTGATACATGGACTGTGAATGTGGACCAGGGACAGATCAATCAGGTCTTGATGAACCTTTTCGTCAATGCCTGGCAGGCCATGCCGGGGGGAGGAGAACTGTTTCTTGAAACCGATAATGTGACGCTTGATGAAAAATACCTGAAACCGTTTTCGCTTGTTCCGGGTAGATATGTGAAGATATCCATTACCGACACCGGCATCGGAATGGACAAGTCGATTCAAAAGAGAATTTTTGATCCTTTTTTTACCACCAAGAAGATGGGGAGAGGGACGGGTCTGGGGCTGGCGTCTGTCTATGGCATCATCAAGAATCATGGCGGCTTTATCAATGTTTACAGCGAAAAGGGCGAGGGCGCCACATTCACCCTTTATCTGCCTGCATCGGAATCGGAAGGTGTTGATCGGAAACCCGGGTTGAGCAGGGGTATCAGGCGCGGAAGCGAAACCCTGCTCTTTGTGGATGATGAAGAGATGATCATTGAAACGGCTAAAGCGCTTCTGAATGCACTTGGCTACGAAGTCTTCAGCGCAAAAGGGGGGAAGGAAGCCGTTCGCCTGTATGAAAAGAAAAAAGACCGGATTGATGCGGTGATACTGGACATGATCATGCCGGATATGAGTGGCGGTGATACGTTTGACCGGTTGAAAGCAATTAATCCGTGTGTTAAAGTTATTCTTGCAAGCGGATACAGCATTAATGGTCGTGCCGGTGACATAATGAAGCGTGGGTGTGATGCGTTTATTCAAAAGCCGTTCAACATGAAACAACTGTCGGAAAAATTGGAAGAAGTTCTGCTTTCTTCGGACGTCTGAATTTTTGTTGGAAAGCAGGATGATGGTTTTTTGACGACGGGGAAATTGATTATGAATAAGAAGGGAAAGCAAAGCGGTCCGGTCTTGGGGATTTTTCCCAAATTACTTCTGTTTTTTTTGGTCCTCTCCATAAGCCCTCTGATTGTTCTGGGGTATATGGCGAACAAAAATATGGCGCAAACAGGTTTGGAATCCAAGGCCATTGTTACGGGGATGGGCGAAAACAATATGAAGGCAGCCATGGGAATCGGGAAAGTGGCTATCGAAGACAGTGTGCATGCGCTGGATGACAAATCCAGGGAGACCATTGAATTAAGAACCCTGGAACTGGCTTTGAGAATCGCCGATTTTCTCTATGAAAGAGATAACGATCTCCGTGTGTTGGCCACTTTCAGGCCTGATCCTGAAAAATACCGTTTGGCGTATCTTTCAAGCACCAAAGATGTGATTGTGCCGCGCAACTTGCCTCGGGAGGCGCCGTCCGGAGATTCCATCGGATTAACCTGGTCCAACCCCACTAACAGAATCGGTTGGCATCACAGGCCCCCCGATGATTTCAATCGAATATCGAAGCCCATTTATAAGGAAATTACCTTTATTGATCTGTTGGGGAACGAAAAGATAAAAGTAAAAAACGGTCATATTTCCAATAATTTGAAAAATGTGAGCCGGAAAGAAAACACGTTCTGTAAAGCCGAAGACTATTTCCCCCGTCTCTCATCGCTGAAAAAAGGTGAAATCTATGTTTCGCGGGTCATCGGGGCCTACAAGCAGGGTTGGCTCTATAAAAGCCCCGAAGGCATTAAGGTGAAGCCGGAAAGCGCCCATGCCGGCAAAGAAAACCCACTTGGTGATGAATTCGAAGGCATCATTAGATGGGCAACGCCTGTTTATGAAGATGGAAAGAAAACCGGTTATCTGACCATGGCGCTGGACCATATCCATGTCATGGAATTTACGGACCACGTGGTGCCCACGAAAGAACGGTTTTCCGAATTATCAGATGGCGGTTCGGGAAATTACGCCTTTCTCTGGGACGATCAGGACCAGTGTATTTCACACGCCCGCGATTTTTTTATTTGCGGGTATGATCCTGAAACAGGAGAAGAGATCCCTGGATGGCTCAGTCAGAATACTTATGATGAATACAAAAACAGCGGTTTGAGTCTGAAGGCGTTTGTGGAGCGGTTGCCGTCCTTTAGAGACTTCAGCCAGAAAAAAGGCGGTTCAAAAGATCAATTGCAATCCGGTGAAATTGCGCTGGACTGCCGCATACTTGATACGGCCCCTCAGTGCGAGGGGTGGCATAGGGGAACGGAGGATGGAGGGGCCGGTTCATTCTTGATTCTTTGGAGCGGATTATGGAAATTGACCACATATGCGGCGGTGCCCTACTTCACCGGTTCATATGGTTCTTCCAAACGGGGGTTCGGTTACGTGACCATCGGCGCCAATGTGAATGATTTTCATAAAGCAGCCAATAAGACCCGGGAAAGTATTGAATACAGCATCGCTCTCCAGGAACAGGATATCAGAAGCGCCAATGAAAAGGCCAGTGCCCTGATCGACGATAGCGCTGAGAGGAATCGCCGCCTGATCACGGCTATCACCGTCATTGCCGTCTTATCCGTTATCTGTGCGGCTATTTTACTGGGCCTAAACATCACCCGTCCTCTGAAGCGGTTAACCGAGGGCGCCGTGGCCATCAGCAGGGGAGATCTGGATCAACAAATTGAGGTCAGATCGAGAGATGAGATCGGACAGTTGGCGAAGTCGTTTAATGAGATGGCCAATGCGGTTGCCGAGGTGGATCGGATGAAGTCTGAATTTGTGACCATCGCTTCCCATGAATTCAGAACGCCCATACATGCCATGCTCCTGGGTGTATCCGGCATTCTTGAAGGTTACGCCGGCGAGATCAACGATGAGACCCGGGAAGATCTTCAGGTTGTGAATGATGGGATTGCCCGGCTCATGGTTCTTGTGGAAAATCTCCTTGATCTTTCAAGAATTGAATCCCGAAAGTTTGAACTCAATACGGCTCGTATATCCGTCAAGAATATTATAAAAAATGCCGTAAGTGAAGTTTCCCAACTGATTGAGGCTCATGGCCATGTTGCCATTGAGCGTTATTCATCAAAATTACCTGATATTTATGTGGATGGAGAGCGGATGAGCCAGGTGGTCGTAAACCTGTTGAGCAATTCCATTAAATATACCCCTGAAGGCGGCAGGATATTGATCGGTGCGGAAGAAAAAGGAAATGACATCGTCTTTTCAGTGGCGGATAATGGTTACGGCATCCCCTTGGCGGCGCATGATAAAGTGTTTGAACGATTCTTCCAGGCAGACAGCATTATGAGCCAAAGGGTAGGAGGGAGCGGTTTGGGCCTGACCATTGCGAAGGGTATCGTGGAAGAGCACGGCGGAAGCATTTACTTTGAAAGCCCCATTTCCGCAGGCCGGTTTCCGGACTTGCCGCTTGGCGGCGACCGCAAAGGAACGGTTTTTTTTGTTCATCTGCCCATGAAAAAGGAACGGATTTCAGAAGTTTAAAAAGGAGGCGCTTGCGGTGAGAATCAAGAAGATTCTTGTGGTGGATGATGAAAAGGCAATTTATGCTTACTTGGAGCGAAAACTGAGCAAGCTGGGCTATTCCGTATGTACTGCCGAGAATGGCGAGGAGGCTCTCAGCCAGGCTTTTAAGGAGCGGCCCGACATCATTTTGCTGGATGTAAAGTTGCCCAAATTAAATGGTATCGAGGTATGCAAAAGACTCAAATCGAGTGATATGACGAAACAAATTCCCATTATCATGCTTTCGGCGAAGGCCCAGTCCGATGAAATCACAGCGGGTCTTAAAGCAGGGGCGGACAGGTATCTCTGCAAACCGATCAGTTTCCCCGATATCTTGCAAGAGATAAGGGCGTACGAGAAATAACAGAGAGGGAGAGGGGAGCGTGAAACAGGACGAGATCGGGAGGCGGAAGCTTCAAGAATATATCTTCAGCCTGGAGGAAACTCAGGACCGGGCGGAAGAAGCCCTCAAGATGAGTGAGGAAGAATATAAAGCCCTCTACGAAAATTCCAGAAGAGCAGAAGAGGTTTATCGTTCTCTGATTCATTCGTCGGCGGATGCCATCATCATTTACGATATGGAAGGGGCTTGTAAATATGTAAGCCCCTCCTTCACACAGATGTTCGGCTGGCGCCTGGCCGAGTTGAAGGGGAAGCGGGTCCCTTTTCTACCCGAATCTGAAAAGGCGACGACCATGTCCATTATTGATGATCTGATCAAGGTGGGGACATCGTGTCATGGTTATGAGACAAAACGGCGCACAAAAGATGGGGAGATTTTAGACGTCAGCCTGAGTGCATCCCGCTATAACGACCATGAGGGAAAGCCTTCGGGAATGCTGGTTGTCATACGCGATATCTCCGAACGAAAGCGATTGGAAACCCAATTCTGGCAGGCACAGAAAATGAAAGCCATCGGTACCCTTGCAGGGGGGGTTGCCCACGATTTCAACAATCTCCTCATGGGCATTCAGGGGCGGGTTTCTTTGATGCTTATGGGAATTGATTCAGAACATCCCTTTACCGGGCATTTGAAAGAGATAGAAGATTATGTGGAAAGTGCTGCGGGCCTTTCCAAGCAGCTACTCGGTTTTGCCAGGGGTGGAAAGTACGAAGTGAAACCGAAGGACCCCAATGAAATTGTAGACAAAAGTGCTGAGATGTTTGGCCGTACCCGAAAAGAAATCAGAATTCATCGAAAGTACCAGCAGAACATCTGGACCGTGGATATGGATCGGAGCCAGATTGAACAGGTGTTGCTGAATCTATATTTAAATGCCTGGCACGCCATGCCTGGAGGCGGGAGTTTATATCTCAGTACCGAAAACGTCACGCTTGATGAGGCCTACGTGAGACCCTACGATGTCGCTCCTGGTGATTACGTGAAAATCTCCGTTACGGATGCGGGCGTTGGGATGGATAAGGTAACGCTCCGGCGGATATTTGAACCGTTTTTCACCACAAGGGAGATGGGTCGCGGGTCGGGTTTGGGACTGGCGACGGTTTACGGCATTGTTAAGAATCATGGCGGTTTTATCAATGTTTACAGCGAAGAAGGCCAGGGGACAACCTTTGATCAATACCTGCCCGCATCTGGAAAACAAGCCCTGGAAGAAAAGGACCGAACGGAAGTATTGTTAAAAGGCGAAGAGTCCATTCTTCTCGTGGATGACGAGGAATTGATCCTTGAAACCGCGGGGGAATTACTGCTAAACCTTGGATACCGTGTCTTTGCCGCTGAAAACGGGAAAGAGGCCATAGGGGTTTATCGTGAAAATAATACCCATATTCAATTGGTTATTCTGGATATGGTTATGCCGGACCTGGGAGGCGGTGCCGTCTATGACAAGTTGAAAGAGATCAACCCTGATGTAAAGGTGCTCTTGTCAAGCGGCTATGGCCGTAGGGGACAGGCGCAAGAAATCCTGGATCGAGGGTGCAATGATTTTATTCAGAAGCCTTTCAATCTGATCCAGCTATCACAGAAAATAAGACGGATTCTGGACCGGGAATAGACGCTTTAATCGGAAATGGTGTTTTTTGATGAATCGGCAAAGGTTGATAAAAGGTCAGGACCGTTTTTCGGTCGTCATGGTCACCTGCCCAAGCGCCATTTCCATCATGCGGATGCACGCTTTCAGTCGCTCGGTATTCTGTATAATGGCGGGGAAGCCATCCGCATTGGATGCAAGGATGTCAGCGTTTTGTGAGAGATTTTCCATGCTCTCACGAATTTTATTTATTTTTCCTGTTTCCAACGGATACTCCTCATTTTCAGTGGATTTTTCTTAAGTCCTTGAATCTTCTGGCTTTGACTTCATAGCGGGGCAGGGAGCCCAACGGATGGACCTCAATGATATAACCCAGGTTCGTGTTCAGTCTTAATGCATTGGCCAGAAGAGCCAGGATTTCCTTTTCATTGGATTCGGCAGTCGGCAGCAGCTCAATTTTTAACGTAATTTTTTCCTTATCGCCGATCCGCTCAACAGTGACTTCATATTCATCGGAAAGCTCAGCAAATCCCCGAACCACTTCCTCAATGGCAGATGGTGACAGCAGCACGCCTTTGACCTTGGTGATATCGTCCGAACGTCCCTGAACCCCGCCTTTGATGAGCCGGTAAGTCCGTCCGCAGGGGCAGGGCTCCGGGTGCCATTCAATGATATCTTTGGAATCAAAACGGATGCAGGGTTGCGCAAACCGGTCAAAGGCCGTGATGATCATCTTGCCTCTCTTGCCCGGTTCCGTAATCAATGCGCCGGTATCCACATCTTCAATTTCCACCAAAAACAATCCTTCGTTCACGTGAAGACCGCCGGGCTGCTCGGTGCATTCGTAGCTCCAGGCGCCGATTTCGGTGGCGCCCGCATGGTCGAAAACCTTGGCCCCCCAGGCATCCTCCAACCTCTTTTTGGTGGTGGGGATGGATGCCCCCGGCTCTCCGGCGCAGGTGATGCGGGAAATGGGAAGGGTTTTCGGATCTATCCCCAGGCGGTTTCGGGCCACATCCGCCATGTTGAGCAGGTAGGTGGGGGTGCCCATCATGGCCGTGGTTTGGAGTTCCTGCATTTTAAGGACTCGAGAGGCCGTGTCCAGCACGCCGCCCGGCACCACTTCGCACCCCAGTTTCTCAACGGCGTAATGGGCCGCCCAGAAAGCCACGAACACGTTGTAGCCGAAAGGAATGAAAACCCGGTCTGTTGCGCGGTATCCCTGGGACCACAGAATGTAACACCAGGATTCGGACCACCATTCCCAGTCGGCCCAGGAATCCGCCTGATAAACCGGCTTTCCCGTTGTTCCGGATGTCTGGCGGAATTCGGTGATTTCTTCAAGGGGTTGGCAGAGCAGTCGACCATAGGGAAAGGGGTCGCCCTCCTGTCCCTCCTTGAGCCGGGCTTTGTCCATTTTGGGAACTTTTGAGACATCATCCCACGATTTTATGTCGCTCGGTTCAAGTCCTGCCTGTTGATAGATTTCCCGGTAATAGGGAGAGCGCTCAAAAGCCCATAAGACCATGTTTTGAAATTTTTTCAGTTGGATCTCTTTGAGCGCTTCCGGGTCAAGGGTTTCCAGGTAGGGATTCCAGTAAGGGGTTTCCACAGCTGAAGCGTCCTCCAGAGTTAAAGGTTAGTACATGAGTCTGGGCAGCCAGAGAGTGATCTGGGGAACCGCGATTAGAAAAATGGTGCCGATGATCAGGGCAATCAAAAAAGGCAATACCCCCTTGAAGATGGTTTCCAGCCGAATATCCTTGGCAATGCCGGCTACCACGTACACGTTAATGCCCACCGGTGGTGTGATAACACCCATCTGGGTCACTAAAACAATAATGATGCCAAACCATATGGGATCATAGCCCAGGTTGAGAATAATGGGATAAAAGATGGGAATGGTCAGCATGATAAGGGCCAGAGCATCGATAAAACATCCCCCGATGAGGTAGACCAGCATGATCATGAGCACAATGGCGAAAGCGGGCATGTTGAGTTCGGCAACCCAGCTGGCCACATTAAAAGGGATGCGGGAGATGGCCAGAAAATGACCGAAAACAGTGGCACCGGCGATGAGCAGCAGTACCATGCAGGAGGTTCTGAGCGTCTCATTGATGGATTTGACAAAACCCTTCCAGCTAAGCTGCTTGCGCAACAATGCCACCAGAAGAACTGCCGCCGAACCAACACCGCCGGCTTCAGTGGGGGTGAAAATGCCCGTAAACAGACCGCCCATGACCAGGAGGAAGACCACCAGGGTTTCCCCGATTTTGCTGAGCGATCGAAATTTCTCGCCCCAGGTAAATTTATCCCCGGCAGGCCCTTGTAGGGGATATTTCCAGCAATAGACGAAAATGGCCACCGCAAAAAGGAAAGTGATGAAAATAGCCGGTAAAATGCCGGCCACAAACAGCGCCCCGATGGATTGTTCCGTCAAAATGCCATAGACAATCAGCACCACGCTGGGGGGCATGAGCATGCCGAGTCCCCCGCCGCTGGCAACCGATCCGCTGGAGAGCTCCGGTGCGTATTTGTACCGTTTCATCTCCGGCAGGCCCACCGTTGCCATGGTAGCGGCTGTGGCCGGGGATGAACCACTTACCGCGCCGAATGCGGTGCAGGCGCAGACTGTTGCTGTGGCCAATCCACCGCGGTAGGAGCCTACAAAATGGTAGGCCGAGTCATACAGCCTTCGGCTGATGCCGGCATTAAAAGCCAGTTGACCCATGAAAACGAACATGGGAATAATGGTGAGACCGTAGGAGGAGTAAACTTCATAGAAGTCACGGGACAGCAGTTTGAGGCCTGCGGCTCCCGAAACCAGATAACTGAAGCCCACATAACCCACCATGGTCATGACATAAGCCACCGGCATTCTTGTGAAGAATACCAGGATCAATACAACGATTCCGATAACGCCAACCAGTGTAGGATTCATTTTTTACCAAAAGTTGTTCGAAGGTTGCGGGTTAACTGGGGAATAATGGCCAACCCCAGTACACCGAATGCCACAGCGACCACGTAAACAAAAATATAGCTGGGAAACTCGAGGCTCATGGAGACTTCGCCGGTTTTTTGCATGGATTGTCCATAAAGCACGCACTGCCAGCAGATCAGGGAAAACAGGATCAGGGACAAGAAACCGGTAAAGGTGTCAATAAGGGCTTGAGACCGTTTGCTGAGCAGGCGAACCACCAGGTCAACCCCCACATGGCCATTTTCCACATGGGTCATGGGCATGGCGCAGGCAAGCAGAATGGTGGCCATGAAACTGACCAGCTCAACGGCGCCGAAAATGGGGTGCCCGAAATAGCGGGTGGTCACATCCAGGGTGGTGATGGTCATCATGCCCACCAGTGCCACGCCTCCCAGATTTTTGACCCAGTCAACCAGTTTGTAGATCAAACGGTTTATCGCTTCCAAGAGCTGCCTCTCCTTATGTTTGTTTCTCACATGTGAAATACCCGCCCTTATTAAAAAAGGGCGGGGGGAATCAGCGTTTGATCAAGGTTAACAGGTGATCATTTGGTGTATCCTTCAAGGGTTTCCTGGGTGAATGTGACCAGCTCTTTGCCGGGCAGGCCTTTCTTCTGAACTTTTTCGGCATATTCACCAAGGACGGGAGAAACGGCTTTTTTCCATTTCCGCCCTTCTTCAGGCGAAAGGGGAATGATTTTGCCGCCCTTTTTCAGGAGAAATGCCTTGCCTTCCGCGTCACTTTCGTCCCAGGCCTTGCCATGTTTGGCCACCCATTCTTTGTTGATCTGTTTGATGGTGGCTTTGGCGTCATCGGGCAGTGAATTCCATTTATCCTTGTTCATGACCACATAGAAGGTGGATGTGTTGGCAATGGGCAGATCCAGGGTGCAGAAATCAACCACCTCGGCCATTTTCCATCCCTTGTTGACTTCAATGGGATAGATACCCCCTTCAACCACGCCTTTTTGCAGGGCCTGATAAAGTTCAGGCATGGGCATGGCAACGGCGGTTCCACCCAGGGCTTTGACCACCTTGGCGGAGGTGCCATGGGATCGGATTTTCACGCCTTTCAAATCTTCCATGGTTTTCACAGCCTTCTTTCGCGTGAACAGCAGTCCGGGACCATGGGCGTGGAGGTACATGACTTCAACGTCTTTGAGCTCTTTGGGGTCGAATTTGTTGTATACGTCATTAGCGACTTTGGTGGCCACGACCCCTGAAGGGTAGCCCAGGGGAAGGTCCACCACTTCCATTACCGGAAAGCGGCCCCGGGTGTAGGCGAAAAGGCAGAACCCGATATCACTCATGCCCTGCACAACGCCGTCATAATTCTGTTTGGCCTTGGTCAGGGTCTGGCCGGGAAAGTATTGCACTTTAACCTGGCCGTTGGTTCTTTTTTCAACTTCTTTGCACCACTCAGCCGCCAGTTTGGACTGAATATGAGTGGGGGGGAAAAAATTGCTGTAAGTAAGGGTGATGGGTTTGGCTTCAGATTGAATGGGGAAAAGACAAAGCGACAGGGCAAAAACAATGGCAACACACAAACAGGACAAAAATGATTTTTTCATAATCAAACGCTCCTTAATTCAGATTTAAAGTAGTCGTTAAACGCCGGAAAAAACCCCTGTGATTTCGTCACCCCCTTTCCCTGATTAAAATAGGTTGTTCTAAAGTAAGAAAACCTCCGTAGCCTGTTCAGGTCAATCCTTTGGACCTTTCTGAAAACATCGAACGGAATTTCGATAAATTCATGAACGGCTCGATTTTACAATTTTTAGTTTTAGGATACTGCCATCGGACCACATATAATCGTTAAAGGATCTTTGTGTATATGATGAGCGTCATGTTATTCAAAAAAAACTGTATTTTTCAGAGATTAAATTATATCCACATGCTTTCACTTCCCACATGTTCAAGCGGTTCCGCTTTTAGAATCCGAATGTGACCCCGTCGCGTTTGGATAATGCCTGATTGGCGTAAACGTGCCATGACTCGCAGGGTGGACTCCGTCGTTGTTCCCGCCATTTCGGCCATTTCAATGCTGGTAAAGTCAAGGGTTTTTCCAAATTTGCGGTAAAGGGTCAATAAAACCCTCAGAAGCCGTTGTTCTACACGCATTTCCATCATATCCAGGATACGGCTGTTGGCACTGTCAACAGCGTGACCCAGAATGATGATGATGTTCTGCATGACGGTGGGATTTTCACGGCAAAAGGATGTGAAGTCCTCCCTTTTGATATGAAATACAAGAGCGTCTTCCAGGGCTTCAGCGCAAAGGGACCGAGGCGCACCGCTGAAAGGACCTACCAGATTCAGGGGTTCTCCGGAACCCGCCAGCAGGTAGGTGATACGGTTGCCCCCGTATGATACCAGCGAGACTTTTATAAGGCCTTGAGCCACCAGAAGAAAATGGTGGCATACATCATTTTCGTTGAATACAATCTGTCCCTTTGAAAACCGCCTTCCCAAGGAAAGGCTACCCAGTTGACGGATCTGAGGCTCCTTCAAGCCTTCAAACCCAATGGCATTTCTGAAAAGATCGATTCGGCTTTCAAGGTCCATATTGAGCCGTTAGAGGTGGTAATGGAACGATATGTTTTCTATTCGCTGGAGAGTTGGTGACCCCCGAGGCAATCTCTCAGCTTTGATCTGAGACGTTCCCGCATGTCCCCGGGTATCTCTTCCCGAGCGCTTTTTCTGCAAAGGTCAATGGTTTTTTTCAAAGCGTCAAAACAATCCCGGCATTCAGGGCACTCCTCGAGGTGCTGCTCAATCTGTCGGCAGTCGTCGGGTCCCAGTTCGCCGTCCAGATACTCGGAAATCTTTTCAAAATTTTTCTTGCAGTTCTCCTTCATGCGCTTTTCCCTTCCCGGTAGGAGTTGGAAATTTTTTCCCGCAGTGCCAGGCGTGCGCGGTGGAGCCGGGTTTTCACCGATTCGATGCTGATTCCCAAGATGTCGGCGGTTTCTTTGGTGCTGAACCCTTCAATGTCCCTGAGATTGAACACCAGTTTATATTTATGGGGAAGGGTTTTGATGGAATCGCTGATGACCGCTTTCATTTCCGCCCGTAGCACTTTGTCTGACGGGTCATCGGACCAGTCGGGGATGTCATGGGTCTCAAAGGTCCCGTCTTTGTTTATAAAGGATTCCAGGGATAGCTCACGATCCGGTTCGCATTTTTTCTTTCGCCGCTTACGAATACAGGCCGTGGCGGCGATTTTGAACAACCAGTTTTTGAGGTTCGTCTCTTCCCTGAAGCTGTTCAAATACCTGAAGGCATTGAGAAAGGTATCCTGCGTAATATCTTCTGCGTCCTGGAGCTGACCGCACATCTTGAGACCGAAAGTGAAGATTCGGTTTTCATATCGATCCACGATGGCTTCCATGGCTTCCATGGATCCTTCCTTGAATTCGGTGATCAGTTGGTGATCCGTTAGATCGGTGGCGATGGCTGTCACGTTACCCCATTTAGAGCCGTTTAAGGTCAAAAGGTTTCAAAAGGCTATTCATTTCTCACAAGACCCCGAACCTGTTGAAACGGAATTTCAATGAAAATATTCTACACGCTGGCAGCTCAATAGAAAAGAATATTCTTAAAAGGTTCGAATTTATTGACGCTGTTCGTATATATGTGAATGGGTAAATGTATATGTGTGTGCAAAATTGATCGGTTCTGAAAATGTGGAACATGGTCGCATGGCAAAAATCTCCTACCCCCCCTCAAGGGGTGGAAAAAATACCAGCTTATCCCCATGCTCAAGCCTTTGATTCAAGGTACAGTGGCGTCCGTTGATCATGGTGATCAACATGAAATCCGAAGGCACCTGGAGTTTTTGTAGAACGGATGCCACTGTGGTGTTATCGGGAACCCTCAGCGTACCTTCGGTTGACAGGTGCGCTGTGAACCGCTTCAATGATGCATACCCTTTGGCCTCGATGATCATCTTTCCCCACCCTGGTTTTAGCTTTCGCTATGCGTAATAAATTGCCTATATCATATTTAAATTGTAAGGAAAATGAATATCTGTTATGTTCGAGACAAATGATGAGAGGGAGCGTTTTATAATGGGTTATATGGGCAGGATACTGAGGGTTGATCTGGGAAAGCGTACCATCGAATATGAGCCTTTGAACCGGAGATGGGCTCGGGATTTTATTGGTGGCAGAGGCTTGGGTATGCGATATCTTTTTGAGGAGGTCGATCCGAATTGTGATCCATTGGGCCCCGATAATAAGCTGGTCATGATGACGGGACCGCTCACCGGCACGTCAGCGCCCACCGGCGCACGATATATGGTGATGACAAAGTCCCCCCTGACAGGGGCTGTTACCTGCTCAAATTCGGGCGGGCATTTCCCTGCCATGCTCAAAAAAACCGGCATTGACGGCATCATATTTGAGGGTTGCGCCGAAGAACCCGTATATCTCTATGTTACCGCGGAAGGCGCTGAACTAAGGCCTGCCGGGCACCTGTGGGGAAAAGATACCCACCAGACCACCGATCTTTTGAAGAAGGAGACCGTCAAAAAGGCAAAGGTTGCCTGTATCGGGCCCGCCGGTGAAAAGGGGATTCTGTTTGCCGGTATCATGAATGACAAGGATCGGGCTGCCGGCCGGTCGGGCGTGGGTGCCGTCATGGGGGCCAAAAGACTTAAAGCGGTGGCGGTGGCGGGTGATTTGGAAGTGCCCCTGTCCGACAAGGCTACCTTTCAAGGGCTTGTGAAGACCTATGTTGCGAAATTCAAAGAGAGCTTCAAAGACCAGCCGTCACCCCTTCGTACCTATGGTACCGCCATTACGATCATCGGGACACAGAACGCCGGTGTTTTTCCCACACGGAATTTCCAACAGGGCACTTTTGAAAAATGGGAGGAGATCGGTGGAGAAGCGCTCACCGAAAAATTTCTGGTGAAGCCTGCCGCTTGTTTCAGTTGTCCCATCGCATGTGGCCGAGTGACCCGGATTACGGAAGGTCCCTATCAGGGAGAAGGCGAAGGTCCGGAATATGAGACCGTCTATGCGCTTGGAAGCAATTGCGGTATCGGGGACTTGGCGGCGCTCACCAAGGCCAATTATATCTGCAATGAAATGGGCATGGACACCATCAGCATGGGTGCTACCGTGGCTTGTGCCATGGAGATGTATGAAAAGGGTATTTTGAGCGAATCTCAAATCGGACGTCCTCTGCCTTTTGGAGATGCTGAAGGCCTGATCGAAATGTGTCGAAAAACCGCGCTCATGGAAGGTTTTGGCAAGGAACTGGCTATGGGAAGTCTCAGGTTGGCAACCGCCCATGGGCACCCGGAGTTTGCAGTGGTTTCCAAAGGACAGGAATTTGCGGGCTATGATCCGAGAGGCGAAAAGGGCATGGGGCTCGCCTATGCCACCAGTAACATCGGCGCCACCCATATGCGGGGGGATCCGGCTTACATCGAATTGCTCGGGGTACCCATGCTCGTTGATCCCCTGGCGCTGGATGGCAAGGCGCAACTGGTCAAAGACTGGCAGGATGTATTTGCGCTCATCGATTCTGCAGGGCTCTGTGTATTTTTCTCCGTTCGTAATTTGGTGACGCCTACGAAAGACATCCGCCCCGACGGTCTGTTAAAGCTTCTCAACGCCGCCACCGGTGCAACGTACGATGTGGATGAACTGGTGCGGGCGGGGGAGCGGATCCTCAGTCTGGAGCGGCTTTTTCTCAAAAGGGCGGGGTTCGGTGCCAAAGACGATGCCCTACCCAAACGGATCACCTCGGAACCTCTTCCGGACGGGCCCGCAAAAGGGGAGGTTTGCGAACTGGACCGAATGCTGCCCGAATATTACACCCTTCGCGGGTGGACCGATGATGGTTGCCCGGGGGCTGAAACCCTAAAAACCCTGGACCTTGACACACTGTGATGTCCGCATCCTGGATACCGCTATGGACTGAGCCCACTTAAATTCCAAAACTCACAGGATAACCCGATGAAGAAACTCATTATTACGGTTGCGCCAACAGGTTCAATCCCCACAAAAAAGCAAAATCCACAGGTTCCCATTACCCCTTCGGAGATCATTGAAACCGGTATCCGTTGCGAGTCGGCAGGAGCATCCATTATCCATGTCCATGCCAGAAACCTCGAAGACGAATCCCCGTCCACCGACTATCATCTCTTTGAAGAAATCTATAAGGGGCTGAAGGAAAAAACCAATCTTATCATTCAGATTTCGACCGGTGGCCGGGCGGGGATGACCTATGAGGCCCGCTGTGAGCGGCTCCGGATCAGGCCCGAGATGGCCAGCTTGACCACCGGTTCCGTGAATTTCCCCACCTCGGTTTACGAAAACAGCCCGGGTCTTATTCAGGCTTTGGCAGGGGATATGATGAAATACGGTATAAAGCCTGAAATGGAAGTTTTTGATTTGAGTATGATCAACAATGCCGTTTTGTTGGCGGAGGCGGGTTTTGCCGCTTCGCCCCTTCATTTTGATTTTGTCATGGGCCTCAAAGGCGCAATGCCCGCTACCGTTGAAAATCTGGTGTTTTTGAAAAACACCATCCCCCTTGGCGCTACCTGGACTGTAGCGGGTGTGGGACCGGCCCAGCTTTCCATGGGGGCGCATGCCATACTGATGGGGGGGCACGTTCGGGTGGGTCTTGAAGACAATATTTATTACAAAAAAGGACAACCGGCAAAAAATGAAGATCTGGTGGATCGCATGGTCCGTTTGAGCGGGGAAATGGGTCGGGATGTGGCCACACCGGATGACGCCAGGGATATCCTCAGTCTCAGGTGAAGATCTACAGCCCCAGATAAGCCCGCCTGATATCTTCATCTTTGGCCAGATCGTCTGAAGGACCGCTTCGGGAGATTCGGCCGCTTTCCAGGATATAGGCCCGCTCGGAATGTTTCAGGGCCTGTTCTACATTTTGTTCAACCAGTAAAATAGTGGTTTCTCCGGATAAGGCATCCAGGACTTTGAAAATTTCCTTGGTGACCATCGGCGCCAATCCCAGGGATAACTCATCAATGAAGAGCATTCGGGGGCGGCTCATGAGTGCCCGTCCGATGGCGAGCATCTGTTGTTCACCGCCGCTGAGGGTTCCGGCAGCCTGGTGTTTTCGCTCCGCCAGTATGGGGAACAATTGAATCACGTGAGCCCTGGTCTGGTCCTTGTCCTTTCGACCCCGTTTGGGATAGGCCCCGATCTCAAGATTTTCCCATACGGTCATGTCCCGATAGACCCGCCGTCCTTCAGGCACCAGGGCCAACCCCTCACGTATGATCTGGTAGGCTTTCAGTCCTGAAATGAGACGGTCTGCAAAGTGTATTTCTCCCTGCCTGGAGGGCAAGGCGCCCATGATTGAGAACAGAAGGGTGGACTTGCCGGCGCCGTTGCTGCCAAGGATCGCCACTTTTTCCCCCTCGGCGACCTGGAGGGAAATGTCCCAAAGGATCTGGGTTTCGCCCCGAAAGACATTTAAATTTGAAAGCTTCAGCAGGTTTTTCATGTTTGCCCCTATTCTCCCAGATAAGCCTTTATAACTTGGGGGTTGCTCACCACTTCTTCCGGGGTTCCTTCCATGAGATTTGCGCCCTGGTCCAGGACGATGACGCGGTCGGCAGCCTTCATAATGGCCCCCATGACATGTTCGATCCAGAAAATTGTCAATCCGAGACTCTTTCTGAGTTCCTGGATCAGCTCGACCGCTTCCTGGATTTCCTGGGAATTGAGCCCGCCCAGGACTTCGTCCAGCAGCAGTACTTTGGGTTTTGTGGCCAATGCCCGGGCCATTTCCAACCTTTTTTTCTCAATGAGGTTCAGGCCTTTGGCCAGGGTCTTGCCGTGGGCATGAAGCCCCACATGTTTAAGGGCCGCTTTGGCGGGTTCACGCCAGTTATGGCGCTCAGACTGTCTGGGGCTATTGATCACCGATACTCCCACGTTTTCAACACAAGTCATTTCCGGAAACGGCCGGGTGACCTGAAACGTTCTGGCAATGCCCTGACGGCAGGTGCGGTTGGCGCTATGCCCCGTAATATCTGAGCCGTTAAACAACACGCGGCCGGAAGTGGCTTTGAATGTGCCAGCAATCACATTGAAAAGCGTGGTTTTTCCGGCCCCGTTGGGACCGATCAAGCCCACGATTTCGCCGCCATTGAGGACAAAATCTACGCGGTTCAACGCCAGAACGCCGCCGAATTTTTTGGATAGGCCGAGGCCCTCAAGCAATGCCAAAATATCACCTCCTTTTGATAATCCCCACGAGTCCTTTGGGAAAGAATCTCGCCATGAGAAGGGCCACCAGCCCGAACACCAGAACATGGTATTCACCATATGCGCGGATATATTCGGAGAGCACTTCAAGCGCAAAGGCGCCGATGATGGGACCCACAAACGAACCCATGCCGCCGATTACGGTCATGGATAACACCAGGAACTGCAGGTTCAGTGAAGGGATTTCAGGGGTGACCAGCAGCAGATAGTGACCGTACAGCCCACCGGCAAGGCCCGCCAGAGCGCTTGAAACGGTAAAGGCCAGGACACGCACCCTGACCACATTGACGCCAAGGGAGGCCGCGGCCCGCTCGTCGTTCTGAACGGCCCTGAAATTAAGCCCCACATTGGAGTGGATGAGTTTGTACAGGATCACCAGTGTGACGACGGCCCCCGCCAGGAAAATATAGAAATAGGCGGATTTCGTGTAATCGGCCACAAGCCCGGGCACCTGCAATCCCATGGTGCCCCGGGTGATTTCATATTCGTTCGTGATAATGATGTGGAGAATTTCCGAGAACCCGAGGGTTGTGAGCGACAGGTAGATGCCCCCCATCCTCAAACAGAGCACTCCCACGGCCAGTCCCAGAACACCGGCAACCAGAATGCCCAGCGTCACGCCGATCCAGGGATTGATACCCAATTTCGCTGAAAGGATGCCGGTGGTGTAGGCGCCGATGCCTGCAAAGGCCGCATGGGCAAAGGAGACCTGTCCCGTATATCCGGCCAGGAGGTTCCAGCTGGATGCCATCATGACGTAAAACAGGCAGAGGATCACCACATGAAGATTATAGTCATCCAGAAACAACGGCAGAAAGCAGAACAGGCCTGCAATCAGGATCAAAATGGTATAAAACGGTTTGTCTTTCAACAAAAATCCTCCAGCCAGGGGTGATGAGGGGTCAGCTTTCGCGTCGGCCAAAAAGGCCCACCGGTCGGATGGCCAGCACCAGAATTAAAATGATGAACCCGAACACATGTTTATAACCCGAGGACACAAAGGCGGCTCCGAAATTTTCCACCAGTCCCAGGGTAAGGCCCCCAACGATACAGCCCCACATGGATCCCATCCCTCCCAGGACCACCACCACAAATGCCGTTAATGCGATGGGAACCCCTGAAGTGGGGGTTACCGGAAAAACGGGGGCTAGGATGACGCCGGCAGCTCCCGCCAGGGCACATCCCAGACCGAAGCTGTACATGTTCAGCCACTTGGTGTTGACGCCATTCAATTCCGCCATTTCCCGGTCCTGGCTGGTGGCGCGAATGATTTTTCCAAACCAGGTCTTTTTGAGCATGATGAACACGGCCGCAATCACAACCACCCCTGCCACCAGAGCCGCCAGCCGCTGGTTGCCGTAGTAGAATTGGCCGAAAACATTGGTTGCCCCCTTGACCCAGCCGGGAGGTTTATTGGGATAGGGTCCAAATATGAACAGGTAGGCATTCTGCAGCACAATGGAAAGGATGAAGGTCAGGATCAGGGAATACATGTCGTCGCCGTAGGTGGGGCGAATCAGAGTGTATTCAATTAGAATGCCGAAAAGAAAGACCAGACCCACTGCGGCGGCCATGGAAATGTAGATGTTCCAGCCAAGGGCATCCGCAAAAAGGAAACTGAAATAACCGGCCAGGATATAAAGTTCCCCATGGGCGAAGTTGACAACGTTCATAATGCCCACAATCAACGAAACGCCAAGGGCTGACAGCGCATAAATTACGCCGATCACAATCCCGTTCATCAGAGCCAGTGAAAACATTTCAATCCGCCTTTTGGATTAAGGGTTAATAAGGTTCGGGGGTTCAGGGGGTAGCGTCAACCCTGAACCTCCGAACCTGTCAATGGTTATCGGTTTGTCAACGGACACTACTTCATGAGTTTGCCGGTGGCGCCTTCGGGGGGATAGAGAACCACCTGTTTTTTGTTCTGCCACTGAATAACCAGCATGGGGGGCATCCAGTGATGGTAGGAAGGGCCGCCTTTTTCCGTCCCGAATTTGACATTGCCCCGGGTGACCAGCAGATTACTTTCCTCAAGGGCTTTGACAATTTTATTCGGATCCGTGGAGCCGGCCCGGTTGATGGCATCGGTTGCGATGAGGACTGCGTCAAACATGGATCTGGATTTGTAGTCGGTGGGTTTTTTACCAAATTCTTTTACATAGGCCTCACGAAAATAGGTGGCCAGTTTTGTGAGCTCCACTTTTTCGTGCATGGATGAAACAAAACATTCCAGGTTGCCGTAGTCCTCGACGTTTTTCCAGAAATTGGGCCAGAGGCTCGGGGGACCGGCGCCGTCCAGAATGATCGCTTCGGGGGAGACTTTCATTTCGCCGGCCTGGGCCACGAAATAATGAAGCCCCGTACCATAAACAAAGGCCAGGATGACGTCCGGATCAAAAGCCTTGATTTTGGCCAGTTCCGTGTAATGATCCTGACCTTTTCGCTCGGTGACGAGACTTTCGTTTTTAACACCGGCCTTGTCCAGGGCCTTTTTGGTCAGGGCCGCAATGCCCAATCCCCAGTCGGTGTTTTCGGCGACAATGTAGACTTTCTTGAATTTTTCATAGGCCACCCATTTGGCGATGGTATGGTTTACCACGCCTGAGTTGGATGGGCCGGCACGAAACACAAATTTATAGTTCTTGGCGGTAATGGGATCGGCCCAGGCTTCCGCTACGATAAAAGGCACCTTGAGTCGGTTGGCCACTTCGATTTCCGCAAGGGCCGCCGATGAGTGACTTTCACCTAGAACCATGGCAACCTTGTCACGGGTTACCAATCTCTCAAAACCGGAAGCGGCCTTGTCGGGAGCACCGGCCGTGTCTTCAAAGACGATCTGCAGTTTTTTACCCAGGACCCCGCCTTTGCCGTTGATATAGTCCGTGGCCAGTTTGATCCCCTCGTCAAAAGCTTTCCCCGTTGCGGCTGCCGTCCCCGTACGAGGACCCACCACACCCACCTTAATGGTGTCTTCACAAAAACCGGGGGGCGCCGTAAAGACCAGGCCCAATGCGAGAAAAAATACACAAAATCCAAGCGTTAACTTCTTCATCATTTGATCCTCCCTTAAAATATTGATAACCTACCCGTTTCACGGTTGAAACGGAAATTCATGGCGAAGGTCTTTCAAGATCCTGCGCCCTTCAACACCTTTTCGAGTACTCCCTTAATTGCATCAACCACTTGATCCAGTTCCTGTCTTTTTATGGTAAAGGGGGGACCCAGCATGATGGCATCTCCCGCCCCTTCTGCAAAACCGATGCACTTGTAGGTAATAACGCCCGCTTCCATGAGGGCATCAAAAATTTTCTCCGCTATTTTACATTCTCTGGGAAAGGGGGCAAGGGTTTCTTTATCTTTTGTGAATTCCATGGCCCACATCATGCCCATACCCCGCACTTCCGCCACGTGGGGGTGGTCTGAAAGGCTTAACAGAGCGTTCCCCAGATATTCTCCCAATTCGTGCGCTCGGTTTACGAGATCGTCTTTTTCAAGGATACCCACAACCGCAAGAGCCGCGGCGGCCGCCACCGGGTGATGGGAAAAGGTGTGCCCATGGATGAAGTTGCCAGTGTTTTTACGCAGCAGGTCCAGGTGTGCGCTTCCACATCCAACCGCGGAAAGGGGTGCATACCCGCCGTTCAACCCCTTGCCCAGAACCATCATATCGGGTTCGACGCGGTAATGTTCGGTACCGAACCATGTTCCGGATCGTCCCATGCCGCACATGACCTCATCCAGGATCAGTAAAACGCCGTTTTCCCGGCAGATATCGGAGATGATATGGTAATACTCGCGGGGGGGGACCACGGCCCCGATGGTGGAGCCGAGAATGGTTTCCGCCAGAAAGGCGGAGATGGTGTTTTTGCCTTCAAGCCGGATGGCCTCATCCAGGGCATGGGCGCAACGGATATGGCATTCCGGATAGGTGAGATGGTAATGGCAGCGAAGGCAGTAAGGCGGCGGGATATGAATGGATGGTGGCAGCATGGGAATAAAGGGGTCTCGCATGCCGGGTTTTCCCGTTGCCGACAAAGCGCCCAGGGTGGAACCATGATAGGCGTGCCAGCGTGAAATGACCCGGTAACGGCCTGACTCCCCACGGGCCAATTGAATTTGCCGTGCCAGTTTTATGGCGGTTTCAATGGCTTCGCATCCACTGGAACAAAAATAGAAGCGATCAATGGATCGTGGCGCATGAAAACTGAGACGTTCCGCAAGGGTTTCCACCGTTTCGGTGGTAAACATGGGGCCGTGTATGTAATCCACCCGGCCCGCCTGGGCCGCCATGGCTTCCACCACTTCCCGGCGGCCATGACCCACATTGACGCAAATGGGACCGCCGCTGGCATCCAGGTATTGTCTGCCCTCTTGATCTGTGATCCATACGCCTTTGGCGGTGACAGCTGTTGGTAGGGTACGGTCCAGGCGCCTGTGAAACACAAAACTATTATTCATGGTCGGCCTCCTCATGGAAGCCCATGGCTCGGGAAATTTTGAGTGCCATGGCTTTAACGCTGGGCGCCAGTTCCAGGTGAATGTTCTCTTTTTGATATTGGGCCGCATTGACGGCCATGTTAAGGGCGGCCACCACTTTCCCCTCCCGATTCCGGACAGGAGCTGCAACCGAGATGAGTTCCAGGGCCAGCTCTCCGTCATTGACAGCATAACCGTCGGATCTGACCTTTTTAAGTATCTTTATGAGAGCTTCCGTGGTTAGCACCGTACGGGAGGTTATGGGTCTTTTTGAGGACTGTTCGATAATGTTGAGGGCCTGCTCCTCGGGTAGAAAAGCCAGGAGCACCCGGCCCATGGATGTGCAGTAAGCCGGCAGTTTTGAACCGATTTCAAGATTGATGGTCAGAATTTTCTGGGTTTTAATTCGGTCGATGTAGAGGATGTCGGTTCCGTCCAGAATGGCCAGATTGAAAGTTTCACCTTGGTCACGGCTGACGCGCAATAGATAGGGGTGCGCGGTCTGCCAGAGATCCGAGGATTGAAAAGCGCCATATCCCAATGCGAGTACCTTTGGGGATACCCGATAAGATTTCATATCCGGGTCCTTGTCCACATAGCCCAGGGATTCCAGGGTGAACAGGAATCGGTAAACCGTGGGCAGCGTCAAAGCCATGTCGGCTGCAATCCGACTGAGCGTAAGGGGTTCCCGGCTCTGGGCCAGCAATTCAAGGATTTTCAAGCCTCGCGCCAGAGAATTAATATGGTATCTTGTTTGGGTGTTATTTTGCATTGCGAAACCTTGTTTTGCACTATAAAATAGCCAAGGCTCTTTTTCAAGAAAAAAATGGAATAAAATCTCAGTAGATGACCCGCTGGCTGATCTGTATCAGGCCAAAGGTGGCGGGGGCGGCGGCAGTTCACCGCGCTCCAGGGCCTCACGGGCAGATTTCACCGGTATGGTTGCCTCACAGGGAACCCCCACCTGGCACAACCCGCAGCCGTACCCCTCAAACTTGTAGGTTTTTTCCACATACTCCCTGGAGCGGGCCAGATGCTGCCGACACTTTTCTTTGTCATGGCCCGCTTCAGTGATGGCCCGGACCGGGCACCGGTCAATGCATTCGCCGCAGGTCCCTTCAGCGAAAAAGAGGCAATAAGCCCGATGATCGGCGTACGGCCGCGGTGTGGGTTCAATGAAGATTTTGGCGATGACCGACCCGGCTCGAAGGGCTTTGCCTTTTTGGGTGATCAATCCGTCACACAAACCGAATGTGCCCAGACCGGCCGCATGGGCGGCATGGCGTTCAGACCATGAGGAGGCATAGGAAAACCGTTCCGATTTGACAATGGTCCAGTTGGGAACCAGCATGGGGGGTATGGCCATATGACCGACATCCACTAGGCGCTGAACCACATGGTGGCGCAGGGCGATGTTGAAGGCCTCGCCATAAACCCTGATCCTGGCCCACTCCTCGGATGGGTACCTGCTGCTCCGGAGGTTCGACTCCCGGACCACCTTTCTCTGGGGCAGCACCCATGAAATGACGGTCAGCTCATCCGGTGTGGCGGGTTCCCGGGGAGAGTGCTGGCTATAGATTTCCCATGGGGTCCAATGGAACGCGCCGATGTACTCCTTGTACTGTTGCCAGATGGGGTCCGCACCCGAGGCAAATCCCACCAGAACATCGTCCCAGGCGGCTTCACCCGATTCGTCTCCCATGGTGTTGAGGGGCGAAGCGACAATAAAGGTCCGTATAACATTTTCAATCCACGCTCCGGCGTCCTGCGAAATCAGTTCTTTGTCCATTTAAACCCCCTATAACATCTCATGCCTTAATTTTTGAAACATGTCTCCCTGATTTAGGTTCGTATGGCGTATTCATACCCCTGCTCGCATAAGAACAACTGGCGTTTCAAGGCAAAATCCTGCTCCACCGTATCCCGTGTGACCAGTGAATAGAAGTAGGCCTGGTTTTCGCCGGGCTTGGGCCTGAGAATCCTGCCCAGGCGCTGGGCTTCTTCCTGCCGGGAACCGAATGTGCCGGAGATTTGAATGGCCACGGCGGCATCGGGCAGATCCACCGCAAAATTGGCCACCTTGGAAACCGCCAGGACACTTATTTTGCCGTCCTTGAAATTCTCATAGAGGCTATCCCGTTTCTTCTGGGGTGTGGATCCGGTGATCAATGGGATACAAAGCCCTTTGGCGGCCTCCTTCAACTGATCAATATACATGCCGATCAACAGGATCTGTTTCCCCTTGTGTTGGGTCATGATCTCTCTAACAATATCCTGTTTGGCGGGATTTTCCGAAGAAATCCGGAATTTTCTTCGCTTGTTGGCCACGGCATAATCCATGCGCAGGTTTTCGGGAAGGGGAATACGGATTTCGCAGCATCGGGCCTTGGCGATCCATCCCTGCTGTTCCATCTCCTTCCAGGGGACATCCACCTTTTTGGGGCCGATGAGGGCAAACACATCCTCTTCTTTCCCATCCTCCCGAACCAGCGTTGCGGTCAGGCCCAGTCGCCGTCTGGCCTGGAGACCGGCCGTCACCTGGAAAACAGGGGCGGGCAGCATATGCACCTCATCGTAGATGATGAGCCCCCAGTTACGGTCGTCAAAAAGGGTCAGGTGCGGAAAATCACCATCTTTATTCGGCCGATAGGTCATGATCTGGTATGTGGCGATGGTGATCTGACGAATCTCTTTGGTATTCCCGCTGTATTCTCCGATGTCTCCTTCGGAAAGGGTGGTTTTGTCCATCAGTTCCCGCTTCCACTGACGAATGGCGGTCACATTGGTGGTGAGAATCAGGGTGGACGTTTGAAGCTGGGCCATGCAGGAGATCCCCACAATGGTTTTTCCGGCCCCGCACGGCAGCACAATAACCCCGGCCCCGCCCTGGTCGGCGCCTTTGGCATAAAAGGCGTCGGCCGCCTGCTGCTGGTAGAGGCGAAAAGAAAAAGGCGTGCCCGAAAGGGTGGCGACGCGCACGGCGAAATTAACCCGTTCGCCTTTTACATACCCTGCAAGATCTTCCGCCGGAAATCCGGCTTTAATGAGGGCTTGTTTGATTCTGCCGCGGTCGGCAACTCTGATGTGGAATTCGGTTTTTGAAACCCGTTCCGCCAGCAACTCTCCTATGGTGGGTGTATGGACCATCTCTTCCGCAAGGGGCTCGCTGTCGGCGGAAAGCAGGAGCCCTTTGCCGTCACGCCGAAGTTTCAGGCGGCCGAACCTGGATGCGAAATCATTGATTCCCACCAGCACATGTTCCGGAACCGGGTATTTTGAATATTCGCACAGCGCATCAACAATATTTGTCGCGGGAATGCCGGCGGCCCGGGCATTCCAGATGGAAAGGGGGGTGATGCGGTAGGTATGAATGTGTTCAGGGGATTTGACCAGTTCTGCGAATCGAACCAACTCATTGCGGGCCGCTTCATAATGGGGGCTGCCCACTTCCACCAAAATGGTGTGATCCCCTTGGACGATGAGCGGGTTGGCGGGGTTGAAATCGGTCATATCTGCTCTCGCAGCTGCGGCACAATGTAGCCCAGTTGAACCAGGGCCGTCATGAATTGTTTCTCCTTCCCCGGCATGATCACAATATGTTTTTTCCCGGCCGGTCGGCACACCTTTGAAAGCTTTGCATCGGATGTCACCAATTTTTGAAGCATAGCGTCTTTGCATGCGATGAGATGGGTTCTTCCGGCGTATTCAAGTCCGGTTGACCGCTTTTTCGCATCATTTAAAAGGGTCGTTACAGTTTTAGGAATGTTCTGGGCGGAACGGGATTCCAGGAAGGTTTTGATTTCTCCTATGGTCGTTCCGTTTTGCGCCGCCTCAAGAAGGGTGCGCGGGGTCAGGGTCCATAATGCGGATGATTTTTTTTGGGCTGTTTTTTCAAGAAAAAGCTTGTCTGCCGGCGACAGGGCCTGCGCGTCGGTCACTACCACGTCATGATTCGTCAGAACCGTGAGAACCTCTCGTGTTTCAGTGGGAGCCGTTTCATAACCATCGGTCATTTCCATGGCAAAAGCGCCCAGGGAATTGAGTCGTATATACATGAGCCCATCGTAACGGCTCAGGAAGGTCGTATGGTCCATGCCCCAACCCCACTTGGGGTAATCGGAAAGGGCGCCGTCGGGATGGATATAGGCCACGTCAATGATCCCCAGGGCGGCCGCATACTCAAATAGGAAGGCCAGTACATACCGGGTCTTGACCATGGTCTGGTCCCCATACTCATCCAGGTGTCCGTACTGGGAATCCCCCACATAGAGCTTCCAGGCGTATCTCACTACCTCGAAATCAAGACCCGCTGAATTCATGGCACGAATCAATTCTTTCACCGCGAGCCATCTGCCGGGAGCGCACAGTGAAAGACCGTCATACAAAACCGGCCTTCGCGTATGGGCCGCAAACAGAGTGCGCCCCCTTGAAGATTTTTGTCCTTTAATCTTGTCTACCCGGCTGAATTCATCCAGGAATTTGTTGCTTTGCCATCTGCCCCATGCGTCTTTAATGATCTGGGGAAGGTTTCCTTTAAGCGCTTTTTTCCCCTTGTTGGTGAGCTTGAGCGTGCTGCCGTCCGCCTTTGCCAAACCGGTACCCTGCAGCAACACGGGCCATGCAAAAGCCTGGATATGACCGATGCCTTCATGAATTTCATCTTCTTCGTACCAGTCACCCCCCTGAAGGAGTCCGGCCAGTTTTTTTTGGGCGGCCAGGGTCGGGCGACCGGTTTTCGCACCGACCTTGATTTTACCCCCTTCAACCAGCCTCAATACGGTCTCCAGGTTGTTTAAAGCGGCTGTGGCCGTGTTACGGACGCGGAGCTCCCGTTCCACCGTTTTTTCATGGATGTCGAGAGAAATGGATTTGGGAAGTTTTTTCGAATATTTAATTTGATCCTTTTGAGGTTTATTCAGGAATTCAATTAGTAAATTGCTGAGGTCATCGGGGACATGCCCCTTGACGATAAAAAGGTCTACCAGATGGCCTTTGGGAGGCCAGTTCAGACTTTTCCCGATCTGCGGCATATGATGATATTTGGCCTTGAATTGTGTTATGTTCAGCTCTCCTTCAGGAGAAAATGCTGCTTCTTGAACCGCTGCCTTTTCAATCGCGTCGAGTCTGTCAAAATGAGATTTTAACTTGGCGCTCAACATGGTGTTACAGATGGCGTTGACCATATCTATTTTTCGAGAAGGAATATTGTGACAGACCAATTTGGCCAGAGGTCTCAGGATGTCTACCGTGTAGCTGTCAAACAGAGCGTCCAGCAGGGTTTCGTATGTGGTATTTTCAAGATATGCGGGCATAAATGGTCTTCCGTTTCCTCTTCGCTTTTTCAAATGATGGGTGTTGTGTTTTCAGTCGCCGGTATGGTTTGAGATGGTAACCATATCAATGGAAATTTGTTGCAACCTTAAACATGAGCCGCTTTTTCCAAAGCCTCTGAAGCCCACTGATTGATACTTTTTCCATGCACTTGGGCAGCAGTTGCCACGGCGGCATGAACATCCGGTGGAACCCGCAGCATTAGCTTTCCGGAGAACGGCTTTTGTGCGGGTCTGCCCGTTTCTTTACTGATGGCCATGTAGTCATCGACGGATTCATGAAACGCAACTTCCAGTTCATCAACCGTGGTGCCGTGAAAACCGACAATATCCTTAATGCCGGCCAGATGTCCGACAAAAATGCGGTCTTCCTCATCAAACTCAATACGGGCGATATAGCCCTTGTATTTCATCATGTTCATGGGCGGAATGATATCATATCTTGCTGCCATCGCAAGCAGAAAAAAATTCAGAATGGATATCCTTTCAAGCCGCTACGGAATCTATAGGCAAACTCCATAGAATTGTTGACAACCTAAAGTGTTGGACATATGCTCACGGCCATAAACCAACCGGCTAAGTGTGCACCCAATGCCTCGACAAACAGGTGCGTTTTGGACAAAATCAATAAAAAAGAACTCAGCGAAATAGATATCTGCGATTTGTTCATCCATGATCTTAAGGTAAGAATAGCTTTTTCCAGCTCAGATTCAGCAATATGAATTACTAATCAGAACAATGCCTGTTCCATTAGAATTATGAAAATATAGAGACTATGAACGCACAAGAACTGAAACAGCTTGAAGATGATCTGTGGCGTAGCGCTGATACGATGAGGGCGAATTCCGACCTTAAATCCAGTGAATATTCCACACCGGTGTTGGGGCTTATTTTTCTTAAATTCGCAGACAACAATTATCGCCGGAATGAAAAGGCGATTATGGCACAATACACAAAACTCCAGGGCACACGGAGGGAAAAACCGGTATCGGAAATCGCCATTGAAAAATGCGGGTTTTATTTGCCGGACCATGCCCGTTACGATTATCTGCTCAAACTGCCGGAGGAGCAGGATGTCGCCAAGGCCATCAAAAAGGCCATGGAGGCCATTGAAGATTATAAGCCTGAACTCAAAGGCATCTTGCCCCAGGAAGAATATTTCAGACTCACCCGCACCGATAAGTCCATCCCCATGCAGTTGCTGAAGAATTTCTCCAACATTCCCGAAGATGCGGCCGGGGATATGTTCGGTCAGATCTACGAGTATTTTCTGGGAAACTTTGCCATGGCGGAAGGCCAGGGGGGTGGGGAGTTTTTCACCCCGCGCTCGGTGGTGCGATTGATGGTGGAAATCATAGAACCCCATCGCGGTACGGTGTTTGATCCGGCCTGCGGCTCCGGCGGGATGTTTGTGCAGTCGGCTAAATTTATTGAACGCCATCGCCATGGGATGGCCAACGGCAACGGGGATCTGTTTGTTTACGGCCAGGAAAAAACACTGGAAACGGTCAAACTGGCCAAGATGAACCTGGCGGTAAACGGACTGCGCGGCGACATTCGACAGACCAACACCTATTACGAAGACCCTTTTGAGAGTTTCGGTGAATTTGATTATGTGTTGACCAATCCGCCCTTTAACGTGGACGACGTGAGCCTCAAACGGGTTGAGACGGATAAACGCTTCAACACGTACGGCATCCCCCGCAAAAAGACAAAGGCCAAAAAAAAGGACCAGGGCAACGAGACTGTGCCCAATGCCAACTATTTATGGATCAACCTGTTTGCCACTTCGCTTAAACCTGAAGGGCGGGCAGCCCTGGTCATGGCCAATTCGGCTTCCGATGCCCGCCACTCCGAAGCGGATATCCGCAAAACCCTCATCGGAAACAACCTGATATACGGCACGCTGACCCTCCCTTCCAATATGTTCTACACGGTCACCCTGCCGGCCACCCTGTGGTTTTTCGACCGGGCCAAAAAGGATACCCGTATCCTCTTTATCGATGCCAAAAACACCTTTACTCAGATCGACCGCGCCCACCGGGAATTTTCCGAGGAACAGATCCAAAATATCTCCGTCATCAGTCACTTGCGTATGGGAAAGAACGACAAGTTCATTGGCCTCATCGACCGCTACTTTGAACAGGGCATGGGAAAACTGATTGAAGGCAAAGAACAGGTGGAACCGTTGTCCGCGAAATTGCTAGGGGTTCTTGACGGCAATGGGGGCAAGGAAGCCGTGGCCGAGCTGGTGAAAAAGTGGTCGGGCCTGAAAAAGCTGCGAACCCGATACGACCGCTACCTGCATAAGAACGACAAAAAAATGAACAAAGCCCAGCATGTTTTGAGGCAGGCCTTTGACCCCTTTTTTGATGGATTGCATCAAGGCTTAAAACAACTGGATAAAATTGTCCGCCGTCATGAAAAGCGACAGGCTGAAAAAGCCAAAAAAAAGGGAAAGCGCACCACCGCCGACAAACAGCTCAAGGAACTGAAAACCGCCCTGGAAGCTTTGCATGTTGCGGTGAAAACCGCGGAGGGATATTACAAACACATCCACTGGCTTCAGGATCGGTTCCCAAACGCGGAATATGAAGATGTCATCGGCTTGTGTAAGTTGGCTGCTCCGGAAGAGGTGGCGGAACAGGATTACTCCCTGAACCCCGGTCGGTATGTGGGGGTGGTCATTGAGGAGGATGGCAAGACGGAGGAGGAATTTATCGAAGAGCTGCTTGCCATGAATCATGATTTGAGCGGCCTGAACAAAGAGGCCCGGTCGCTTGAGAAGATTATCCATCACAATGTGCTGAAACTTACAGGGAAAAATGAAGATGATATTTCTGCCGGATGAACCGAGTGATATTAATATAAAACTTGATGACATCTTTTCAAAATACGTGTCGATGCCGGCGACACGAAATAAAAACGTGTCGATAAATATCGCATACGTCGACATGTTATAAAATTGCGTCTTTGGAAACGACACCTTCCAGACCAGGGTAACATGTCCAAAAAACCCTTATTAGTGGACATGTTTTTGATATATGGGCATGGCTTGGACACGAAAAAGAGGGAAAGTGGTTGTCAAGAAAATTGCCCGAAGAAGGGCAATGGAATGCCGGTATGCGTAGAAATTCCCGTAAATCAAGCCGAAGATCGATTCGCTTACCGGGATACGATTATTCCCAAACCGGGGCGTATTTTGTGACCATTTGCACCAAAGACCGGGAATGTCTCTTCGGGGACATCGTGAACCGGAAAATGGTGTTGAATAACGCGGGTCGGATGGCGGATGTCGTATGGAATGAATTACCGAAATTTTATCCGCGTGTTTCAACCGATGGATTCCAAATCATGCCCAACCACATCCACGGAATCATCGTCATCACCCGTTCCGACGTCGTTCCCTCCGTAGGGGCAGGCCCCTGTGCCTGCCCGGTTGATGCGCAATCACGGGCAAATGTGCAACCACGGGAGGGCCGACAACCAAAGGGGGACGGGCAACCACAGGGGGTTGCCCCTACGGCGGTAAAATCGAGGGTTGAACGTGGGTTGTCATTGCCGGATATTGTCCATCGGTTCAAAACCATGACCACGAAACGGTACGCGGACGGCGTCAAACAACACGGTTGGCCCTCGTTTCCAGGAAAATTATGGCAACGCAATTATTATGAACACATCATCCGTGACGAAAACGACATGACCCGCATTCGGGAATATATCAACAACAATCCGTCCCAATGGGACACGGATCGGGAAAATCCCATGGCCAAACAAACCACAACCTGCGGGGGCCGGAAGGGCACCAATGAAAACACAGACATCACATAAAACCCAACCCGTCGCGTGGACCTCCGTAGGGGCAACCCCCCGTGGTTGCCCGGATGATTTTCAGAAATACAAAACAAGCCGGTGATTTATGCGTGATCATACGAAAAATCTATGCAAATTGAGCGATATTGGTACAGTTGCGAGGGGAAAATCAAAGCATAGGCCGAGAAATGATCCAGCATTATACGGAGGAAGATATCCATTTATTCAAACCGGGGACGTAAAACATAGCAATTTCTATATCACAGAATATTCTCAAACATATAATGAAAGAGGTCTATCACAAAGCAAATTATGGGAGCCAGGGTCACTATGTATTACAATAGCGGCGAACATTGCGGAGACAGGAATTTTAGCAATGCCAGCATGTTTCCCAGATAGTATTATTGGTTTTATTCCAGATAAAGGCAAAGCTGATGTTCGATTCATCAAATACTATTTAAACACTTATAAACTTCAAATGCAATCCATTTCAATGGGTACAACTCAAGACAACTTGAGTTTAGAAAAACTACTGTCGATAAGATTTAAAATACCGCCATTGCCAATCCAACAAAAAATAGCAGCCATCCTCTCCACCTACGACGACCTGATCGAAAACAACAAGCGCCGCATTGCGCTGCTGGAAAAAATGGCCGAGGAGATCTACCGCGAATGGTTTGTACGGATGCGGTTTCCAGGTTATTGTAAGGTAAAGTTCAAAAAAGGTTTTCCGGAAGAATGGAGAAATTTATCAAGCATAGAAGTGTTTGACGTTTTAAGCGGTGGGACTCCCAAGACAAACATTCCAACTTATTGGAATGGAAACATTCCATTTTTCACGCCAAAGGATGCAAAAAATAATTATTATGTGTTAAATACCGAAAAGAATATCACCAGAAATGGACTGAGCAATTGCAACAGCCGCCTTTATAGGAAAAATACAATTTTTATCACCGCCAGAGGGACAGTTGGGAAATTGGTACTTGCACAGCGCGATATGGCCATGAACCAATCCTGCTATGCACTATTGCCCAAGACTACTAGTGGGATCTATTTTTATTTTCTATCGCTCAATAATGCAATTACGTATATCAAAGGAATCTCCAAGTCTGGAGTGTTTGACAACATTATAGTTGACACCTTTAAGCAGATCCCAATAGACCTGCCCCCAAAAAGGTTAATGGATGCGTTTAATGATCGAGTCGGCCCATTATTCGATCAGGTTAGCTGTTTGTTAGAAAAAAACGAAACACTCAGCTCTTCACGCGAAACGCTACTCGGCCGGTTGATCTCCGGTAAACTCCCAACAGAATCACTGGACATCCAACACCCACCCAGCATGCAAAACAAACAGGACGTTGACCATGCCCAACTTCATCTCTGAAGACGACATAGAGCAGGCAATCTTAAAAAAGCTGAACCGACAATACGGTTACGAGCTGCTTAACTGCCATACCGCAGATGCGGAGGATCTGAACGACGGGTCCAACCGCCCGGACAAACGTGACGTCATCTTTAAAGACCGGCTGCGTCAAGCGGCCATACGCTTAAACCCCGCCATCCCCGAAACCGCCATCGATGAAGCCCTGGAAAGACTCACGGACAAGCGCCACGCCATGTCGCCCATCGCCGCCAATCACGAAATCGACGGGCTGATCCGTGACGGCATCCCGGTTGAATTTGACGATGCCCAAGGCCGGACCCAACATGAACAAGTGCAAGTCATCGATTTTAATAATGCCGCTCAAAACCGCTATCTGGCCGTCTCCCAGCTCTGGATCAAAGGGGAGTGCCGCTACCGGCGGTCCGATATTATCCTCTATATCAACGGCATTCCCCTGGTCTTCATCGAATTAAAAAACTCCAACATCAAACTGAAATCCGCCTTTGACGACAACCTGACCCGCTACAAGCACGATATCCCCCAGCTTTTTCTGACCAACGCCTTTTGCATCCTCTCCAACGGCATGGAGACCCGGGTGGGCAGCTTCACCTCCGGGTGGGAATTCTTCTTCAACTGGTTACGGGCAACGGATGAAAAGGAGCGGATTGATCGCGAACGGATCAAACACCAAGGGACCAGCCTGGAAATCGCCGTGGCGGGTCTGTGCGCCCCGGATAGACTGCTGGACTATATTGAAAACTTCATTCTCTACTATCAGGAGAACCAGAAAATAATCGCCCAGAACCACCAGTTCATGGGCGTCAACAAGGCGTATGACGTATTCCTCAATCGGGAGGAGAAAGAGGGCAAGCTTGGGGTGTTCTGGCATACCCAGGGGGCGGGCAAGAGCTTTTCCATGATCTTTTATACCCGCAAAATTTTCAGGAAACTAACCGGCAACTACACCTTTGTGGTGATCACCGACCGGGAGGATCTGGACGGTCAGATCTACCGCAATTTCTTAAATACCGGAGCGGTGAAAAAGAGCGACGCCGCCCAGCCCAAGGACAGCAAGGAGATGCGTAAATTTCTGGGGCAAAACAAACGCATCGTCTTTACCCTGATCCAGAAATTTCGCTATCCCAAAGGCAAGAAATATCCCTTATTGTCCGACCGAGACGATATCGTTGTGATTGTGGACGAGGCCCACCGCACCCAGTATAAAACCCTGGCCGAAAATATGCGACAGGGACTGCCCAATGCCCAGTACCTGGCGTTTACCGGCACACCGCTGCTGGGACGGGAGCGGAAAACCAGCGCCTGGTTCGGAGATTATGTGAGCGAATACAACTTTCAGCAATCCATGGATGAAGGCGCTACCGTTCCGCTCTTTTATAAGAAACGGGTACCTGAGGTATTGAACCAGAATGAAGACCTGAGCGACGAGTTCTACGAGATTTTGGAAGATGAAAATCTCGATGACGTCCAGCGGGCCAAACTGGAAAGGAAATTTGCCACCGAGATCGAGGTGATCAAGCGGGATGACCGCCTGGAAACCATCGCCAAAGACATTGTGTACCATTTTTCCCGCCGGGGATATCTGGGCAAAGGGCTGGTGATATCGGTGGATAAGTTCACCGCCGTGAAAATGCTAGACAAAGTGCGGCATGACTGGAAAGCGGAAATCAAAACCCTGCTCGGCCGCATCAAGAACTCCGACAATGACATTGAAAAGGCCCGATTGAAAAAAGTGGCTGCCTATATGCGTAAGGTTGAAATGGCCGTGGTGATCAGTGAAGATGCCGGAGAAGAGAAAAAGTTTGCGGATCAGAAACTGGACATCAAGGCGCACCGGGACCGAATGAAGTGCTTGGATGAACACGGCCACGACATCGAGTACAACTTCAAAGACCCTGAGCATCCGCTGCAATTGGTCTTTGTGTGCGCCATGTGGCTCACCGGATTCGATGTCCCCACCTTATCCACCCTCTATCTCGATAAACCCATGAAGGATCATACCCTGATGCAGGCCATCGCCCGCGCCAACCGGGTGACGCCCTTTAAAATCAATAAGGTGACCAAGAGAAACGGTGAGATCGTGGACTATTACAATGTCTTTCGAAACATGAAAAAGGCATTGAAAGATTATGCCCAGGGCGAAGAGGGACTGGATGAGGCGCCGGTCAGGGAAAAAGGAGAGTTGTTCAAGCTGCTGGATGAGGCCATTGGGCAAGGGGTGGAATTTTGCCGGGAGAAAGGGATCGATTTAAACAGCCTGCTGGTGAAGGATGAGGTATTTAAGAATATCAAAAGATTCAAGACCTACGCCGATATTCTGCTCGGCAAGGACGAGTGGCGCAAGGCGTTCAATGTGTATGATAATACGATTTCATCCCTGTACGAGGCCTGCAAACCGGAGATCCTGGGGCAACGGCAGCAACCATTGGTTTCTGTGTTTCAATATTTGCGAGGGGTTATGGAGAGCATCATCGAGCAGCAGGATATCGATGCCGCTTGTTTAAGAATCGCGAAGTTGCTCGATGAGAGCGTGGTCGTCGACCATTACGACGGGCGACCCACGGGTGAAGAAGTGCCGGAGTATCAAATCGTTCAAAAGGGCAAAGCCTGGGATTTAAGCAAGATTGATTTTGAAAAACTGAAGGATGACTTTCAGCATGCGGCTTACAAAAATATCGAAATCACCGACCTGCGGGTATTCATAGAGCGAAAGCTGGAGCAGATGATCCGGCAGAATGCAACCCGCATGGACTTCGCCCAAAGGTTGCAGGAGATCATCGATACTTACAATGCCGGCGGCACATCCACGGAGGAGTATTATAACGACCTGGTGAATCATGCCCGGGAGATGAAGGAAGAAGACGAGCGGCATGTCCGAGAAGGGTTGACCGAGGATGAATTGGAACTGTTTGATTTGCTGAAAAAAGAGAAAATGAACGGGGCGGAGACCCAAAAGGTCAAACTGGCGGCCAGATCGCTTTTACATCGGTTATTGGAAGAACATCCCAAGGTGCTGGTTCAGGATTGGTTTAAAGACAACCAAAGCAGAAAGATTGTTCGCGCCGCTGTTGAGGAGGTGTTGGACGAGAACTTACCGGATAGCTATGACCTCGTGCTGTTCAAGAAAAAATGCGACAACGTTTACGAATTAATATTCGATCATGCCAGCCAGGAACGAAAATGGGCGGCGTGATAAACAACGGGATGTTATGAAAAAAGTGAAAGAAATGCCGGCATTCAACCGGCCCCGGGAAAAGCTGCGGGAAAAAGGAGCGAAGGCCCTATCGGACAAGGAATTATTAGCGATTCTTCTGGGTAGCGGCACCCAAACCCAGGATGTATTGACCTTGGCGGGGCGCACCCTGAAAATCCTGGATGACACCAGTGCCAACCCCACCCTTGAGCAGCTCCAAGCCATTGACGGCATCGGCCCGGCCAAGGCAACCACGATTCTTGCCGCCCTTGAATTCGCCCGTCGCCGTATCCGCCCCGAAGGGTTTAAAATCGGTTTGCCGCCGGATGTATTGCCCCTGATTCAACATTTGGCGGACCGAAAACAGGAACACTTTCTGTGTATATCCCTAAACGGCGCATACGAGGTCATCGCCGTCCGCACGGTCTCGGTAGGCCTGGTCAACAAAACACAGGTTCATCCCCGAGAGGTTTTCGCGGATCCTCTCACCGACCGTGCAACTGCCATCATTGTGGCCCACAACCATCCCACAGGCAACCTCACCCCCAGCAAAGATGATATAGCTATTACCAGACAGTTGAAATCCGCCGGTGAAACTCTCGGAATCAGACTTCTTGATCACATTATTTTCAGCCATAAAGGGTATTATAGCCTACTGGAGAATCATGAATTGGAACTATAAAGAATCTGGGTGACACGGTGATAATTTTCAGATTGTTGCATCTATTTCGAATTTTTTGATGTGAGCATGGGGTCAAATCTCCTCTTGACTCGCATTGCGAGTGAGGTGGACGTTCTTGCAGTTATGCATTTCTCCCCGGATTTCAGGGGTATTTAAATGGCTGCGGAAATTGGATGGACACATAATTTGATCATTCTGGATAAGTGGAAGGATGATCTGGAATGAGCATTTGCCCTCGTTTGTTTGGCAGTCTCAGATAAACGGCCCTAACGGCATGTTTGAAAACTGAGCGGCTGTATCGTGCGATTTTAAACAGTTGTGTTTTCATAATAATAGCTATAAAATAAGAACCTTATGCTTTATCGTCAACTGGTCAAGCGGGGTGTTCAGCGGTGAGAATGGTTACGATGCTCATAAATACTCAACCTAAGGAAGTATTCAATGAATCAAAAAACAATTATTGATTTTTGGGCATCCGAAGCAGAAGAATCTCTCCATGTTGCAAAACATCTTTTTGAAAAAAAAGATTATTCTTACGCGCTTTTCTTTGGCCATCTTGCGGTTGAGAAAATCATAAAAGCGGTACTTGTCAAAAATACTAATCAGCAGGTGCCTCGCTCTCATAATTTATTGAGATTAGCTCAAGAAGCTCATATAGAAATAACTGAAGAGCAGAAACGTACTCTAATAAGGATTACAGCATTTAACCTTGAATCCAGATACCCTGACTACAAAAACGAATTCAGGAAAAAATGTACATTGCAGTTTACTGCAATGGAGCTACAAAAAATCAAAGAGGTTTTCACATGGCTGAAATCGAATCTATAGTCTTAAGAAATGTCCAATTATTTCTCGATAAACTACGCCGAGCTGGATTCCATATCTCCAAAGCCTATATTTTTGGGTCCTATGCCAGGGGGAAAGTTGATAAGTGGAGTGACATCGATGTGGCAATTGTTTCTCCCCAAATAAGCAATGACCGTTTTGAAGAACGTATAAGATTGACCGAACTGGCAATATCTGTCGATGATCGGCTTGAACCGCTACCATTCAACCTTGACAGTTTCAGTGATGATGATCCTTTTGTACGACAAATAAAAGATGAAGGATTCGCTGTCATTTGAGGAGAATGATGGGGTCAAATCTGCTCTTGACACATCTTGAAAAATGGAAGGCGGAAGGGTTGCTTTATTGTTGACAATTAAGTACGAGTTGAAACTTCAAGGGACATTTTTCATCAGGGAAGATGAAACGTAGGAGGGAAATCATGGACTTGAAAGTTTTGGAAGAAACACCCCCTTGGGAATGGCCTCAAGGTACGGACGAAATGCTTTTGGGAATTCTTCGTGATAACCGGAAGGATAAAACCGATCGCCTGCTGGCGGCAGGGCTGGCGGGTGACTATGTCGTTATCAATGATGAACTTGCTGCCGTATTGCTTGCTATCGTGCGGAACGGTGAGGAATCGGAGGCGATCCGCGAAAAGTCGGTCATATCTCTGGGGCCGATTTTAGAAACTGCCTATATCGATGAGTTTGATGATCCCGAAGCCGTGCCCATTTCCGAAGAAACATATCACGGAATCCAGACGTCACTCCGTGAGCTCTACATGGATCTTGATGTTCCCAGGGAAGTTCGACGTCGAATTCTGGAGGGATCGGTGCGGGCCCCGCAGGAGTGGCACACGGAGGAAATCCGTGATGCGTATTCCAGCGCCGACGCGTTATGGCGGCTCACCGCCGTCTTTTGCATGCAGTATGTTCGGGGGTTTAATACCCAGATTCTGGAGGCATTAGAATCCGAAAATGAGGATATTCACTATGAGGCGGTTTGTGCTGCGGGAAACTGGGGAATTGATGCCGCCTGGTCGCACATTGCAAGCCTTGCCACCAGTGAGTTGACGGACAAATGGTTACGGCTGGCGGCCATTGAAGGACTGGGGAACATCCGTCCGCAAGAATCAGCGGAGATTCTCAGTGAGCTGACCTCATCCGATGACGAGGATATCGTGGAGATGGCCTTCGAGGCCATGGCGATGTATGGTTTGCTTCCGGACGAAGATTACGACGATGATGATTGGGATGAAAGGGTCCTCCACTGAAATTGGCTCAGGATGTCAGTAGAACTGTTCAAAATTAAAACGGTTGAATCAAATGAACGAAGTAAATGAGATCAAGCCGGACGTGGCGGTCATGCTTGAATTGGCCAAAATGCGGATGCCCTTTGGCAAGTATAAGGGTCGGCTTTTGATCGACCTGCCTGAACCTTATGTGGTCTGGTTTTCCCAAAAAGGATTCCCGACGGGAAAACTGGGTGATATGTTGCGCACGGTTTATGAGATCAAGGTAAACGGTCTGGAATATCTTTTTAAGCCGTTGCGGAAAGGGTAGCCCACCGAAAAGAAGCGTACAAATCCCATCTAAATGCTGTGAAGACCTCCCCTTGGCCCTGAGAAGCGGTTATTTTCTGTATATACGAGTTATTTTTCTCTTCTAATTTTTCTTTTCCGTATTTCAGTTGACAAAATGTAACTCAAAATTCTATTATCACGGCCGCCGCTTCCGTCTTTTTATGATGACGGGGCGGTATTTTATTGTCAACTGAGGAGGAAGGAAAGCAATCAAATGAAAAAGAGAGGATTTGGAAGAATTATATTGTTAATATCTGTTATGACTGCGGTCATTGGGTTTGTTTCCGCTGCAACTGCAGCGGAGGCTGAAAAAAATGATGAAGGGGTTTACACCCTGGGAGAGGTCGTGGTGTCGGCCAGGCAGGATGTGGTGGAAAGCGCCGGGACCGTTCGAGAGGTAACCGCCCAGGAGATTCAGAACAAGGATGCCAGGACCCTGGACCAGGCCCTTCAGCTGCTGCCGGGTGTGGAGATCAGGACCGGTGCAGGGGGTATTCCTCGGGTGGATATCCGTGGGTTCAGATCCCGCCATGTGTTGCTTCTGCTGGATGGCATTCCCCTCAACTCAACCTATGACGGTCAATTTGACCCTTCCATCATTCCCACGGAAAACATCGCCAAAATCAAAGTCAGTTACGGCGCCAATTCGGTCCTTTACGGCCAGGGGGGAATGGGTGGTGTCATCAATATCATTACCAAAACGGGAAAACAGGGGATCCAGGGTAAGGCCTCAGGGGAGATCGGGGAAGGTTCCAGCCGTCTGGGCCGGTTCAACGTGGGTGGTGCCGCGAAGGATGCCGATTTCTTTGTGAGCGGCAGTATGGCAGCGCGAAAGGATTTCCCTCTGTCCAATGACTTTGAATCTACGCCCCTGCAGGGGGGCGGTGAACGAAATAACAGCGACAATCGGCGGAACAACATTTTCGGAAATATCGGATATTCCCCCACGGAAGACTGGGATCTGGGGATGGTGGTCAGTTTTGTGAACGGCCATTTCGGTATGCCGCCCACCACCAAGGAAAGCACCAAAACCGACCCCGACGATTTTGCCGCCAAACCCAAATATGAGCGGGTCAACCATTATGAAGGCTTCAATGCTCAGTTTTCAACCAACTATGATTTGCCGGGGCCTGTAGATATTCGCGGTTGGGCCTACTTCAACCAGTATGACGAGGACCGGACCCGGTACGACGACGAAAACTACAATTCCATGACCACCAAGGGCACCTACTTTGAGGACGGGACCTCCAAGAACTGGGGCGGAACCATTCAAACGGCCCTGGATCTGACAAGCGCCGGATCCTTTACCCTGGCCCTCGATGCGCAGAAACAGGAATATGACTCCAAAGGGAAAATCCGGGACGTAAAAGTGGGAAAAGAATATGATTTCCAGAATTTCGACAATTCCTGGAGTCTCTGGCTTTATAGCGCTTCATTGGAGTACGAGGTTACGCTCTTTGACCGTTTGGGCGTGGTTCTGGGGTACGGCCAATACTGGCAGAACAAGGAGGAGGGCGCCAATGAAAACAAGGGAAGCTATATGGCCGGCGCCTATTACGACATTATCAAGGGGACTCGAGTTCGCGGGGCGTTTGCCAAAAAAATCCGTTTCCCGTCCCTCAGGCAGCTATACCAGATTGATGAGGGCAATCCGAATCTGGTTCCGGAAACCTCCAATAATTACGAACTGGGCGTGGAGCAGACCCTGCCCCTCAACAGCCGTGTGGCGGTTAACGGATTTTTGTCCGATGTGGATGATTACATTGAAAAAGTCTTTACCGATGAACCCTTTCAAAACAACGATAAATACCGGTTTCAGGGGTTTGAAGTCACTGCGGAAACCCGGTTTATTGAACGAATTATGCTGCGCCTGGGCTATACCTTCATGGATACGGAGGACAAGTCCCCCAACAGCCGGAAGGACGAGTTGCAATACCGACCCCGGCACAAGCTGACCCTTGAAGGAAAATATACTTTCTATTTCGGTTTTTCAGCTTATGCGAACATTATCTACAATGCGGATCAGATTTACTACTCCCGGTCAGAACCGCTTCAGAAGAGGGAATTGGACAACTTTGCCATCGTCAATCTGAAATTCGACCAGACGCTAATAAACGGCCTTCTGGACGTTTATGTGGGTGCCGACAACCTCCTTGATAAGAATTACGAACAGAGCTACGGATTTCCGGCGGAGGGACGCGTGATTTACGGGGGTGTGGCGGTCAATTTCTAGTGGGATCCGAACCATACACCTAAAACCTTAAACCTAACACCTAACAACTAACAACTGGAGTCAACCCATGCGTGTTTATATCGGTTTTGATGACACCGACAACAAAAATGCCAACCGTGGTACCGGAAAACTGGCCCGGTGGTTTGAAAAAGAGCTGCCGGAAGGCTGCCGTATGTGGGGGGTTGTTCGACAGCAACTGTTACTGCATGACGATATCCCCTACACGTCCCACAACAGTTCCGCCTGTGTGGTGGTGGACATGCCGGATGGCGCCATGCTGGAAGAATTGACCGAAAGGGCCGTTGCGCACGTGGAGCGGCATTCTCTTGTGGGGAGCGATCCCGGGGTCTGTGTGGTCTCAAATGGTGAAAGAGACCTGTCGGTTCTGGTTGATTTTGGTCGTCTTTGCACGCGGGAAGTGGTTTCGCAGAAAGACGCCCTTCACGCGGCTTCCGGCGTTCACCTTTCCGGACATGGAGGCACCAACGATGGGATTATCGGGGCTGCGGCTGCTGTGGGGTTGACCGCCTCCGGGCGTAGCGGCCGGTTCATCGAATTCGGTGGTCTTCGGGACTTCCCCGAGCAAGTGACGGTATCAGAACTGGAACAGGCAAATATTCTCCTGATGTCCCTGGAGCGGGATGCCCAGCCCCCGGCACCCAGCGACCGGGTTCATACCAGTCACTGGTTGCGGCCCAGGCTTTGGGGAAATCAGGCCGTTTTAGTTGCCCATAAAAAGGGTGAAGGCCTTTGGGAATCACTGGGGAAAAAGCAAAAAAAGGGATAATGCCAGGGGATTTTATTGCAAACTCCAGGTCAGTTTTATGAGCCCCGTTTTAGAGATAAGGGATTATTCCTATCAGTATCCGGGTCGAGAGGCGTGGGCTTTATCTGACCTTTCTTTATCGGTGCAGCCCGGTGAATGCATCAGTCTTTCAGGTCCGTCGGGTTGTGGAAAGAGCACCCTGTTTCTGGCCCTCAAGGGACTTTTAAAAGACGGTCGCGAAAAAGGCGCCATACGGGTTGGGAGGAGTAACCGGCTTCGTTCAACGGGGCTGGTGTTTCAAAATGCCGAAAGCCACCTCCTTTGCACCACAGTAGCGGATGAGGTGGCTTTTGGGCCGCAAAACCTTGGACTCAACCCTAAGGAAATTGAGACTGCCGTTCAGAAAAGCTTGGAAGCGGTTTCTCTGGTCGGTTTTGAGAACCGGAACGTGGAAACCCTTTCTGCCGGGCAGATGCATCGTCTGGCCATTGCATCGGTGCTCTCCACATCCCCGGATATTCTGCTTCTGGACGAACCCACGGCCCAACTGGATGCGGACGGAAAAAGTCGCTTGGTGGAACTGTTGAGCAGCCTGAAGGCAGCGGGGCATACCTTGTTGATTGCCGATCATGAATTGGGCCCTTTTGAAACGCTGGTGGACCGTTTTGTTTTCATGGATGGGGGATGTATCCAGGGGATTGATCGTGAACTCCCGGCTGAATTTACCCTTTTTCCCCCGAGGGGCCATGGTGGAATGCCACCAGAAGCAGGCGGAACCCTGAATCCCCTGCTCTCGGTGAAAGGGCTTCTTTTCTCAGACCATAATGGCCGAACCCTGTTTGATAATCTGAATCTGAGTTTGTTCGCGGGCCGGCTTGTGTTCATTTATGGTCAAAACGGTGTGGGTAAATCCACCCTCTTAAAATGTATGGCGGGGTTGATTCGGCCCGAAGCCGGCAGTATTGAAATGGCAGGCGTGGGGCTCCCAAAATTGGGCAAGCTTTTTGGTATAATGGGATTTCTTTTTCAGAACCCTGAACGGCAGCTTTTTGAAGATACGGTCCGGGATGAAGTGGGGTTTTCCCTTAAACGAATGGGGCTTTCCGCCCGGGAAATCAAGACCCGTGTTGCCGAAGCCCTAGAAATTTTTCATGTGGCGCATTTGAAAAACCGTTCACCCTTGACGCTCAGCTTCGGCGAGCAACACCGGGTGGCGCTGGCGTCGGTGATGGCACCCCGGCCCGAAATCCTCATGCTGGATGAACCTTTTGCGGGGCTTGATTTCGCCCGGAGAAAAAATATTTTGAAGATCCTATCCCGTTTGTGTAAATCGCGGGGAACTACAGTGGTCATCGCATCTCACGAGTTTTTGCCTGACGAGACCTGGGCCGATGAAACGTTTGTTTTGAAGGAGGGACGTATTGAAAAAATGGAAACGTTCTGAAAAGGGCGGTTTCAAGGGAAATGCTTTTCAGTATTGCGCCGGAAACTCCCCCATTCACCGGCTGGGTCCGGGGTGGAAAATCATTTTGGCGGTTGTTTTTTCGGCCGCGGCCATTGCCGCCCGGGAACCGTGGATGCTGCTGGGCCTTCTGGCTATCAATCTGGCCTATTATCTTTCCGCTCATCTGGGTGTTCTGAATCTGTGGCGGGATATTCGATTTTTCCTGGTCCAGATGGCGATTATATTGCTGCTTTATCTGATCAAATACGGGTTTGCGGAAGGTCTTTGGCCGGGTTTGCGGACCGGTTGCCAGATCCTTCTTCTTTTTCTGCCGGGAACGGTCCTTCTTCGAACCACCCAAGGGACGCAAATGATGGGGAGCCTAAAAAAAATCATGCCGGAACGCTTGAGTTTTCTCCTTTTCACCAGCATGCGTTTTGTGCCCTTCTTTGCCCGTGAAACCCGAGACATTGCCATGGCCCAACAGCTTCGCGGCGCACCCGTGGGTTTCCGTTACGCCTGGAACCCCATCCACTGGAAAGACCAGTTTCATTGCCTGATGATTCCCCTCATGGTGCGGGCGTTGAAAACCGCAAGGTCAGCGGCGCTTTCCGCCGAGGCCAGGGGTTTTGAAGGGCGGCTTCGCCCATGAAAAAATTCACACTTCAGGAAGCCCTCTGTCTGGCGTTCTGCGCCTGCTTCATCGTCATTACCCGGGCGGTATTTCGATTGCACTTAAATATACCCGGCCATGCCATGTTTTTCACCATGTTCTTCCTGATCCTGGGAAGGGGTTGTGTTCCCAGGCTGGGTGCGGCAACATTGGTGGGACTCCTGTCAGGGCTTTTGTGCACCCTGTTGGGCATGGGCAAGGGCGGACCATTGATTATCCTTAAATTTCTGATTCCCGCCCTCATTGTTGACCTGGCGGGCCTTTTTTATAACGGATTGGCCGGAAGCTACGTGGCCTGCGCCATTGTCGGTGCACTGGGGGCCGCCAGCCGCTTTTTAACCATCATTGTGGTGGAATGGATCATCGGAATGGAGTGGGATCTCATCCTTCAGCACGCGCTGATTTCATCCGCCTGCGGCGTTGTTTTCGGGGTTCTGGGTTCCCTCATGGCACCGACCATTGTCCGAAAACTGACGGCCCATGGTTTGATTGCGTCACGCCCTGCATAGCCTGATCCCTTGAGTGGACGGTATCTCCAATCTATTTTCCGCACCATCCGGCGGCACGTTTTTTTCTAAGTTTTTGTTTCAACAGACAGCTCGAATTTCAGATTGTTTTTTTCAAATACTCCTGAAAACTAATGAGTCTTTCTTTTTTATATTCCATATTCACAGCCTGGTATTCATAGTTATTGAGGCACCCGAAACAGAGAACACAGGTCGTTGTGAAATGGTTATCAAATCTGCTTTTGACACATCTTGAAAAATGGAAGGCAGAAGGGTTGCTTTATTGTTGACAAGTAGGTACGAATTGAAATTTCAAGGAACATCATTTCGGAAGAGGATGTTCGCAAATGGAGTGGTTTCAAATCCGGCACTGAAGAAGGGATCATTTTTCGACCCGCAACCCGAGGATTGCAGGGGCAAAACCCATTGATGGTCTTTATGTTTCACAAACATCCACCTTTTTCACGTGAGGAGGAATTTTGCTCATGAGTACGGAAACCGAATCAGGAAAAGGAAGAATCCCGGCCATTGATGTGGCCCGGTTTTACGCCATGGCCCTGGTCTTTTACGGCCATTTTATCGAGCGGTTCATGCTGCTGAAAAACCCTGCCGGCTTTACCCAATACAAATTCATATACTCTTTTCACATGGTTGTTTTTTTTGTACTTGCAGGCTACGTGGTGAGAGAAAGTGACATTGCGTTTCCTTTCGGGAAGTATTTAAAACGCCGCTTTATTTCCCGTCTGCTCCCTTTTCTGTTTTTTACCGCCGTATTCATGGTGCTGCCCCTCTTCTTTCCCGGGGAATTCGTTAACATAAAACTGCCAAGCGTTGACGGGTATATGAACGGGCTCCTTAATACGCTCTTCGGAATACCCATATTTTGTGTTCCGTCCTGGTTTATTCTGATGTTGTTTTCCGTTGAACTGGTCCATTACGGTGCATTTCGGTTTTTACAGTCCAACTCAAAAATCTTGCTGGGCGCCCTTTTGTTTTACGTGGTGGGATACTGGTTCAATTTGAAACTGGATATCTTTAACCCCATGAAAGGGAGGGTCATCGGATGGAATTATCTCTTCATCCATGAGGCGATTACCATGTATGCTTTCTATTTATTGGGGATCTATCTGAGGCGCAGGAAATTCCTCGTGGAGAAGGTCTCCCTGAAGATATTGGGCCCGGGTGTGGTCATCACTTTCCTTATTGTCCTGTTTACCTATAAATTGAACACCGGGCCTTTCAATTTCAACTATTATGATGCCGTGGTGATCATATTCGCCTCCCATGGAAGTTTCTTCTGGTTTCCTGTTTCCGCCGTTGCAGGTTCTTTCTTGATATTTTTTCTTGGAAAAATTACACCTTCACATAAGACCATGGTCTGGATGGGGCAAAACACCCTGATCTTGATGTGTTTAAACGGCATTTTCTATCACTATATCAATGGCCCGGTGGCAAAGTGGGTTCTGGATACCCTTCCCGGTTCCGGTCTGAATGTCTTCCGGGTAGGCTGTTTGATGACCGTAATGAGCCTTGCGATCTGCATTCCACTGATTTATCTTTTTGATAAATTCGTGCCGCAGTTGGTGGGGAAACCCAAATTGAGCGGGCCGTGGTTTAAAAATTTTATCTGAGTTCCGGAAGGAGTGGATGGTGAGTATTCTGTTTGAACCGATGGTGATTAATGGGATGGAACTGAAGAACCGCTTTGTAAGATCGGCAACCTATGACGGTTACGCGGATCAAACAGGCCGGGTAACTGACGATCAGATCCGGTTTTTTGAAGACCTTGCAAGGGGTGGGGTAGGGCTCATCGTTACGGGTATTTGCTATGTCCACGATTCCGGTCAGACTTCTCCGATCCAGAATTCAGTGGCGACGGATCACTGTATTCCAGGCCTCAGGAAGCTCTCCTCGGCCGTGCATGATCAGGGGGCCAAAATCGCCATCCAGCTGTTCCATGCCGGCAGGGAGGGTGCAAGATTTTTAAAGAGCAGAAACCTTGAGGCCATGGGCCCTTCGGTTGTTCAGGATGATCCCCGTTTTAATAGACCCTACCGGTCCATGACCGAAGCGGAAATTCTTGAAGTGGTCAGCGCATTCGGAGATGCTGCAAGACGGGTGCGGGAGGCCGGGTTTGATGCCGTCCAGGTGCATGGGGCACACGCCTATTTGCTGAGTCAATTTCTTTCTCCGTATCTGAACCGTCGAAATGATCAGTGGGGGGGAGATCTGGAACACCGTTTACGCCTCCATGGCGAAATTCTAAAGGATATCAGAGCCAAGGCGGGCGAGGATTACCCCCTGCTCATGAAACTCGGTGTTCAGGACGGCTTTCCCGGAGGACTTGAGTTTCGTGAGGGAGCATCGGCGGCTCGGTCCCTGGTGAAATGGGGCGTTGACGCTCTCGAGATCAGCTCAGGACTGAGGGGGGAGCGGTATGAGGGGACCGAGTTCAAAACCAAGATCAGCCGCCCCGAGCGAGAAGCCTATTTTCGAGGATGGTGCAAGGCCATAAAAGGAGAGGTGGACGTGCCGGTCATGATGGTAGGCGGTCTGAGGACGTTTGCTCTCATGGAAGAGGCCATTGAGAAAGGCGATGCGGATTTTGTCTCCTTGTGTCGGCCGTTCATCAGAGAACCCTTCATCGTTGACAAATGGAGGGATGAACCTCATTACAGGCCGACTTGTATTTCCTGCAACCAATGCCTTGACACGATTTTTCAGGGGAACCGGGTGCAGTGCATGCAAGAGGCAAAGGGGAAGAAGAATATGGGAAATGTGTTTAAGTAAACGGTCTGGAATATTTTTGTAAACCTTTGGAAATCTGCGGACGGCACTGATGTGCCGATATTTCAGAAAAAATAGATGTTTAGCTTGCTATTACGTATAAAGGTGCTTAAAGTTTGGCATCAATTAAGTCCAGCCGTAAATTGGCGGGAGGGTTTATTCTCTGTAGGGATTATCCGTTTGTTAAACGCTGTCATCCTTGTAGTTTGTAACGTTGAAATTTTTTGAAAGGAGGATGATATTATGACAAATGGAACTGTTAAGTGGTTTAGTGACCAAAAAGGTTTTGGATTCATCGAGCAGGAAGACGGACCGGATGTATTTGTGCATCATAGCGCAATTAATTCGACCGGTTTTAAATCTCTCACTGAGGGTGAGAGCGTGACCTTTGAGGATTGAGCAGGGGCCAAAAGGACCGGCTGCTGCAAATGTGACCGCTGCCTAACCCGTGTTTTCCGAGGTAATTAAAGGTATCTTCTGTGAAACGGGGGATGCCTTTTTTGATGATCGCTCGTATCAAGCCGCAATTATGCCGGTTGGGATTCTTTTCCCTGTTATGAGCGATCATATCGATTCGGCAACCGACAACCGACCCTCACCAACTGCCGGAGCTATAAAATGGCAATAATTGAACATAAAAAAGGCCGGGCGAAAAAAATACAGACGGGTTTTCATGAGGGCCAGAAGGTGGCGCTGCTTATCTCCGGTCGAAACGAGATCGGATTTATCGCCGTCATCAACGGCACCCACAGGGGCATCCTGTATAAAACCGAAGTGTTTCAGCCGCTGAAAATCGGTCAGGAAATTGACGGGTTTATCAAAAAAGTGCGTGATGATGAAAAAATCGACCTCTGCCTGCAAAGGCCCGGCTACAAAGCCATTGATGTACTGTCCCGAAAAATTATGGACAAATTAGAGCAACAGGGCGGATTTATCGCGGTCAGCGATAAAAGCCAGCCGGAAGTAATCGCCGATCTTTTCGGCATCAGCAAAAAAACATTCAAAAAGTCAATCGGCAACCTGTACAAAAAAAGGTTGATTACCCTTGAAAAAAACGGAATTCGGTTGCGGGAAAATAAACAAGGGATATAATGATAAGCAAATTTTCAACTATCGTTACCTAACTCATTATTAATTATTTTCAGGATCACAATGGATGTACTTCCGCAAAAACGGAAAGAGGTCATGCAGACGCTGCTCTCCATGACTGAGACGGCGGTAAAGGAGAAAGGGTGTCTGAGCTATGAGGTTTTCTTTCATAGGGACGGCAAAACGGTTTTCAATCTCATTGAGGAGTGGAAAAACCATGAAGACCTGGAACGTCATATCCGGTCTGAAGGATTCAGTGTTTTACTCGGGACTAAGAGCCTTTTGGCCAAACCCCTGGAAATGAAAATCCATACGGTCTCCCATTCGGAAGGGTGGAAAGCCGTCAATGCCATCAGGGATATGAGAACCTCCAAACAGAGAGAAATTCTAAAATGAACCTATCCAATAAGAAGATTCTTTTACCGATCATGATCGGGTTCATGTTGCTCATGCTGTTTCGAGGGTTTAACGAACCGGGAAATAGCGCTTCCATCGATTACAGCGACTTTCTAAAAATGGTTGAGAGCGGAAGCGTTACCCAGGTAACCCTTCAGGGTGGCGACATAACAGGAACAACCGCCCAGGGACCTTTCCATACGTTCGCTCCGAAAGATTCGGGATTGATAACGCTGCTTAAGAACAAGGGGGTTAAAATATGGGCAAAGCCCGAAAACGGCGATTCATGGTTTCGGACAATCCTTTCCTGGGTCCCCATGCTTTTGATGATCGGTGTCTGGATATTTTTCATGCGCCGCATGCAGGGGGGCAATGGAAATCTACTATCCTTTGGAAAAAGCAAAGCAAGCCTCGTGTCGGATGCGCTGAAGAAGGTCACCTTCGAAGATGTGGCGGGAATTGATGAGGCGAAGGATGAATTACAGGAAATTGTTGATTTTCTCAAGGACCCCGGAAAATTCACCCGGCTGGGGGGGAGAATCCCTAAAGGGGTTCTTCTGGTGGGGGCGCCGGGTACCGGCAAGACGTTGCTGGCAAGGGCAATCGCTGGTGTGGCGGGTGTTCCCTTCTTCAGCATGAGCGGGTCGGATTTTGTGGAGATGTTTGTGGGTGTTGGTGCTTCAAGGGTGAGAGATCTCTTTAATCAGGGTAAAAAAAATGCGCCCTGCATCATATTTGTGGATGAGATCGATGCGGTGGGTCGCCAAAGGGGCGCCGGTTTGGGTGGCGGGCATGACGAAAAAGAACAGACCCTTAATCAGCTGCTGGTGGAAATGGACGGGTTTGAAGCCAATGAGGGCGTCATTTTGATTGCGGCCACAAACCGGCCTGATGTGCTGGATCCCGCACTGTTGAGACCCGGACGATTCGACCGACAGGTGGTGGTTTCCGTTCCGGACATCATGGGAAGATTGGGTATCCTGAAAGTCCATGTTAGAAATAATCCACTCTCAGATGATGTTGATCTCAAAGTCCTTGCGAGGGGGACCCCCGGGTTTACCGGCGCCGATATCGAAAATATGGTGAACGAGGCTGCGCTTATGGCAGCCAGACGCGGAAAAGATCAGTTGGAGATGGTCGACCTTGAGGACGCAAAGGATAAGGTCATGATGGGACCAGAGCGGCAGAGTATGATTATCTCTGAAGCGGCAAAAAAGGCCATGGCCTATCACGAGGCAGGGCATACCCTTGTGGCAAGGCTTCTTCCCGGCGCGGATCCCATTCACAAGGTGACCATTATTCCCCGGGGTCGATCCCTCGGCCTGACCCAGCAGCTCCCCATGGTGGAAAGGCACACATATCCCAAAGATGACCTGCAGAACAGGATCTCCATTTTGATGGCGGGAAGGGCTGCGGAAGAGATCATATTCAACACTCAGACAACAGGGACGGGAGATGATATTCGGAAAGTATCCGAACTGGCCAGAAAGATGGTCTGCGAATACGGTATGAGCAAAGAACTGGGCCCCCTGGCCTTTGGCAAAAAGGAAGGGCAGGTGTTTCTGGGAAGGGCGTTCGGCCAGCATAGGGATTACAGCAAGATGACGGCACAAAAGATCGATGAGGAGGTCAGGGGGATTGTCGTCGAAGCCTACAAAAAGGCCTTATCGCTCATTAAGGATAATCTGGATGCCCTTGGCAATATAGCGATGGCTCTTTTAGAGAAAGAGACGTTGAACAGTCGTGATATCGATGAATTAATGGCGGGTGCAAAACGGTCTGATGCCGGCTGAGGAAGACGACCGCATCCAACCTAAGTGGTTGCAAGGTTATCGGTGATAGAAATATCGTAATCCAAATTCAAGGAGGTATGATCAATGAAACCGGAAAGTGCAAGCAAAATTAAGTATGGCGTTTGGGGAATTATTGTTGGCGCAATCATCGTAATGATCACTGGTTTTGCGTGGGGGGGATGGACAACCTCCGGCACGACACAAGAAATGAACGAAGCGGCTGTTTTGGAGAGTCAGGCCGCGATCTGTGTTGGTCAATTCATGGCAGAGCCGAACCATAAGGAGAAACTCAAAGAACTGGGAGCTCTGGAATCATGGAAGAGGTCGGAATACATCGAAAAAGGGGGCTGGGACAAAATGCCCGGCCAAACGGAGAAGCCTGATTATACCGTGAGCCGCGCATGTGCCGACGGACTTGGCGTTTTTATCGAGAAATGAGTTGGTTCTTGAAAGCAACGTGTCCCCCTTGGCTGGGGGCACATGGTGAATTTGTAATGATTGGGTAAAAATTTTTGAAAATATAAGGAGCTTAAATGGGAGACAAAGGAAAAAAAGATAAAGGCAAACGCGAAGAACAGAAAAAAGCCCAACTTACAAAAAAAGAAAAACGGCAGCAAAAAAAGGATAAAAATAAATCAATTTGGGAAATTGATAAATAAAAGGTAGCGCCTATGACATCTGTTATTAAATATTATGAGGGAATCGACTCGGTTGCCGTCATCGGCAACTATCTGCCCCGCCGGTGCGGCATCGCAACCTTCACCACGGACTTGGTCGAGGCCTTGTCTTTGGAAGCCCCGGATGTTCATTGCTGGGCGGCTGCCATGAACGACAATACCGAAGGCTACGCATATCCGAATAAAGTGCGCTTTGAGATCAATCAGAACAAGTTGTCCGACTATAGTGTTGCAGCGCAATTTCTCAATATCAGTCAGACGGATATTGTCTGCGTGCAGCATGAATACGGCCTTTTCGGAGGGGCTGCCGGCAGCCATTTGCTGAAACTATTGGGCGATCTGCGCATGCCGGTGGTGACGACGCTTCATACGGTCTTAAAGGACCCCGCGCCGGAATATCGTGCCGTGATGGGCAAGCTGTCCCATATGTCGGATAAACTGGTGGTGATGAGCCACAAGGCCGTTGATTTTCTCAAAGATATCTACGGGGTTCCCGAAGAGAAAATTGCCTTTATCCATCACGGTATTCCGGATACGCCGTTTATCGATTCAAGCTTCTACAAAGACAAGTTTGATGTGGAAGGCAAAAAAGTGCTCCTCACGTTCGGTTTGCTTTCTCCAAATAAGGGAATCGAAAATGTGTTGCAGGCCCTTCCGGCGATCATCAAAAAACACCCGGATGTGGTCTATATCGTCCTGGGCGCCACCCACCCAAATATCTTAAAGCATCATGGGGAAGCATATCGTATCATGCTGCAGCAGCTCGTGCGAAAACTCCATATGGGCGAACATGTTATTTTTCAAAACCGTTTTGTTGAACTGAAAGAGTTGTGTGAGTTCTTAGGTATCGCCGACATCTATGTCACCCCATATCTGGAGGAAGCCCAGATTACCTCAGGGACCCTTGCCTATGCCATGGGTACGGGCAAAGCTGTTATTTCCACACCCTACTGGTATGCCGTCGAAATGCTTGCCGAAGGCCGGGGACTGATTGTGCCTTTCAACAATTCTGAAGCAATGGCGGAACAGATTAATAGACTTCTTGACAACGATATCGAACGGCACTCCATCAGAAAAAAAGCCTATACCTTCAGTCGTGACGCCGTCTGGAAGGAAGTATCCCGGAAATATCTTCAGGTTTTCAGTGAAGTCCGGCAAAACCGCACTCGAAACCCCCGTCCAAGACATTCTTACGTTGAAAACATCAAGGCGATCACGAGTTTCGAGCTTCCGGAGATCAAGCTCGATCACCTGAAAGCCTTTACCGATGATACCGGCATCCTGCAACATGCCAACCATACCATCCCCGATCGTACCCACGGTTACTGCACCGATGATAATGCCAGAGCGCTGCTGGTTGCGGCAATGGGTCAAAAATACCTGTCGGCAAACGGCCTTGGACTTGATTTTCTCTGCGGTCATTATCTCGGGTTTTTGCTGTATGCCTATAACGAAAAAGATGGGCGCTTTCGCAATTTCATGACCTATTCGCGGCAGTGGATGGAAGAGGTCGGGTCCGAGGATGCCCATGGAAGAGCGATCTGGTGCCTTGGCAAAGCGGTGGCGTTTCTTGATGATCCCGGGCATCTCGCCATGAGCACAACCCTTTTCAAAAAGGCTTTGAGATCTGTGGAGAATTTTCATTCGCCCCGTGCCATCGCTTTTTGTCTGGTGGGCATGAACGCTTATCTGGATAAATTTTCCGGCGACACTGTTGTGCGAAAGGTTTTTGAAATTCTTGCCGATAAGCTTTTTGATCAGTTTAAAAACAATGGAACAGACGATTGGCCCTGGCTTGAGAACACGCTAAACTATGCCAACGGCAAACTGCCCCATGCCTTGCTGCTGTCCGGCCACCGTATGCAACGCAGCGACATGATTGATATGGGGCTCACGTCCCTGAAGTGGCTGCTTACCGTCCAAACCGAAGAACGTCACTTTGTACCCATCGGCAGCAACGGGTGGTATGAAAAGGACGGTCCGAGGGCCCGATTCGACCAACAGCCCATCGAGGCCAATACCATGGTTGAAGCTTGTGTGGTGGCCTTTAATGTCACACGGGATAAATTATGGTTCGACAGTGCGGTCAGGTGTTTTAATTGGTTTCTCGGACACAATGACCTGAACATGCCGCTTTATGATCCCAAGACCGGCGGCTGCCGGGATGGATTGATGGCGGACGGCATTAACCAGAATGAAGGCGCAGAGTCCTCCCTGGCCTGGCTGATTTCGCTGATGACACTGCAGAAACTTTATGCCGACGAGATTTTGAACCAGCCGTCGTCACGGGAAACCCTTTAAGAATAAGGATCAGTCATGCACATTGCCATGCTCTCGCCCATTGCCTGGCGTACACCACCGCGACACTATGGGCCCTGGGAAAACGTGGCCTCCCTTATAACCGAAGGACTGGTATCGCGCGGCCATGCGGTCACCTTGTTCGCCACAGCGGATTCGCAGACCGGCGGCAAGCTGCATGCGGTTTGCCCGCGGGGTTATGAAGAAGACCGCTCGCTCATACCGAAAGTGTGGGAGTGCCTGCATATCTCCGAGCTATTTGATCATGCCGGCGAATTTGACATTATCCACAACAATTTTGATTTTCTGCCGCTGACCTATGCCGGTTTTACCACCACACCGGTGGTGACCACCATTCACGGGTTTTCATCGCCCGGGATTCTGCCCGTTTACAAGAAATACAACAAGAAAGTGTTCTATGTTTCCATCAGCGATGCCGACCGATCGCCTGATCTCGATTATATTAAAACCATCCATCATGGCATCGATATCAGGCAATTTGATTACCAGCCGGTCCCTGACAATGTTCTGCTTTTTTTCGGGCGCATTCACGAAGACAAGGGCGCCCGGCAAGCGATTGAAATCGCCAGGATTTGCAACAAAAAGCTCATAATAGCGGGCATCATTCAGGACCAGGCCTACCATGACCAATATGTGGCCCCCCACATAGACAACGAAGAGGTGGTTTATGTGGGCAGCGTCGGGCCCGTTGAGCGCAACCGGCTGTTGGGTAGCGCTTGTGCGTTGTTGCACCCCATACAGTTTGATGAGCCTTTCGGTCTCTCCGTTATCGAATCCATGGCCTGCGGTACACCCGTGATCACATTTGACCGGGGAAGCATGCCCGAACTGATTGAAAACGGCAAAAATGGTTTTTTGGTGCACAACGTGGATGAGGCCGTTGAGACGGTTGCACGGGTTAAAGAGATTGATCGGGCTACCTGTCGTCAGCATGTTGAACGGCACTTCACCGTCGACCGTATGGTTGAACAATACATTAAGGTCTATAAAATGATTTTACAGAACGGTACACGATGAAAACGCATACCCCGATCATCACCCGCTTTGAAAATAATCCCATCCTGACGAGAGAGGATGTGCCGTATCCCGTGGCTACCGTTCACAATGCGGGCATTGTCAAACACCATGATCGCTACATCATGCTTTTCAGGTCGCACCTGCGAAACGGGCGGTCCATCATCGGCAGGGCCGACAGCAAGGATGGCCTTTCATTTACGGTTCATCCCGAACCCTTTCTGATGCCGTCATCGGACGGCATTTTTGGGGAATACGAGGTGTTCGGGGTCGAAGACCTCAGAATCTGTCCTGTGGAGGGAGAGTACCTGCTGACCTACAGCGCCTATTCCCCTCATGGTGTACGGATTGCTCTGGCACGCACCCGTGATTTTGAAAAAGTGGAACGTGTGGCGCTGATAACCCAGGCCGATTTACGCAACGTGGTCATTTTCCCCGAAAAGTTCGGTGACCGGTATGTGCGCCTGGACCGACCCCATTCGGAGATTTCGCCCTGGTCCATCTGGATTTCCTATTCTCCCGACCTGGTTCACTGGGGTGATTCCCGGGTGATTATGAAACCGGTGTCCTATCACTGGGATGAAATGAAAATCGGGCCCGGCGCACCGCCCTTCAAAACCGACAAGGGCTGGCTTCATATTTATCATGGAGTTTTTAAGACCATGGCCGGGGCAGTCTATCGACTCGGCGCGGCCCTGCATGATCTTGATGATCCGGCCCACATCATCGGCGTTTGCGATGAGTGGATATTGCAGCCCGAGGATCCATGGGAGGTAACCGGCTATGTGCCCAATGTGGTTTTCACCTGCGGCGCCGTGCCGGAAGCCGACGGTACGGTAAAAATATACTGGGGCGGTGCTGATACCGTCATGTGCGCCGGCACAGCAGTGATTGAGGACCTGGTGCAGTTATGTCTGACAAATGCCAGGTCAGCGCTGTAAGAAAGCAAATGGACATTCTCAAATCAACATATTTATCAAGGAGTCATGTCTGATGCCCGAAAAAAGACTATCGCATCCAAAAATCAAACGTAAAAAGAAAAGAATTAAGGGGGATACTTCACGCGTTATAACCCGCCCTCATATTCCCGACGGGGCGCATCGCATACTTAAAATCATTCAACGCATAGTAGCCTTGCCTAACAAGACGGCCGAAGATCTTCTTGCACAAATAATGCTTGATTTTTCCGAGCGGCACAAAGACATCAGAGACGTTTTTGAGCGTAGCCTGAATGAGGTAAGAGATCATGTTCCACGGGATGCCGTGCTAAGCGAGACTAAAAGGGCTCTCATCGGGGCCTATTTTACCATGGAGTACTCCATAGAATCGGCTGCCCTTTTCAACCCTTCCATCGTCCTCCACCCTGATCAAAGCCATCTGGACAAAGGCAGCTTGCGCTTTATCATGAGCTTCCGGGCAATCGGCGAAGGTCATGTTTCCTCTATTGTATTTCGAAGCGGCGTCCTGGACCGGGACAATACGTTTATCTTCGACCCGACCAGCGATTATGTCGAGAGGCCTGACCTCCGTTTAAATCCGGTTTACGACCGGCATCTCTTCCAGCTGAAGCTCAATGAATTGGAGGCTTGCAATGAGGTAACAGCGCATATTCTTGACCAGTTGCCGGAAGATTTCACCTATAATGAATTAAAAGAAAGAATTGGAGCGCTTCGTGCAAAAACCGTTTTCTCTGAGAAGCGCCAAAACGGAACTTTCGAGATCATGTACTGGCTTGCCGACTCCAATTATGAGGTGAATTTCCGACCCGATCACCGAATATCCGAACGGGTTATCTTTCCCGTCTCGGAAAACGAAAGCAGCGGCATTGAAGACGCTCGGTTCGTGCAATTTTTTGATGACAACGGTGAGGTCACCTATTATGCGACCTATACGGCTTATAACGGCCTTTCAATCCTCCCGCAGCTGCTTGAAACAAAGGATTTTATCAAATTCAGAGTGACAACCCTCAACGGCAAAGCAATACAAAACAAGGGCATGGCTCTTTTCCCGCGGAAAATTGACGGCAGCTACGTTATGCTATCGCGCCAGGACGGCGAAAATAATCATATCATGTTCTCAGACAATATCCATTTCTGGCAAGAGACCCAAATCATACAGGAGCCGGAATATCCATGGGAATTCATCCAGGTCGGCAACTGCGGATCTCCCCTGGAAACCGATAAGGGTTGGGTCGTGCTCACCCATGGCGTAGGCCCCATGCGCAAGTATTGCATCGGCGCCATGCTGCTCGATCTTGAAAATCCGGCAAGAGTCATTGCCCGTCTTGAAGAGCCGTTACTTGCACCGCGTGAGGAAGAGCGAGACGGGTATGTTCCCAATGTGGTTTATACTTGCGGCGCTATTTTCCACAATAAAGACCTGATCATTCCCTATGGCATGTCGGATATTGCATGCGGCATAGCAACTGTTGGCGTAAGCGAACTAATTGACTGCATGTGCCCGCTGTGTCAATCAATGTAACTGAAACACCTACCCCCTCGCGCAATAAACTTGATAAATATTATCGATCGGAATAAGATCCTTAAGTAATGAATCACCCGTCGATCATTCATCTTGATATGGACGCTTTTTACCCGGCGGTGGAGGTCCTGGACAACCCTGAACTGAGAGGTAAGCCGGTTATAGTCGGGGGCAGCAGGGAAAGGGGCGTTGTGTCTTCCGCTTCCTACGAGGCGCGGCGTTTTGGTGTGCACTCAGCACAACCCATTGCAGCCGCTGTGCGTCTTTGTCCGAATGCCATATTTTTGCAGGGGCGGATGCATCGCTACAGGGAGGTCTCAAAACAGATATTTGAGATTTTTATGTGTTTTACGCCCCTGGTAGAACCCCTTTCCATAGATGAGGCGTTCCTTGATGTGACCGGCTCCGAGCGTCTTCTCGGAGACCCGGTTCAAATTGCAAAAGCGATTAAAGCGATGGTTCTGGGTGAAATCGGCCTTACGGTCTCAGCGGGTGTTGCATCCTCCAAATTTGTTGCAAAAATCGCCTCCGACATGGATAAACCCGACGGGTTAACGGTTGTGCCGTTTGAGCGTGTGAGATCGTTTCTGGACCCGCTTCCCATAGAGAAGATGTGGGGTGTGGGGAAGGTTACCAGGGAAGCTCTGGCACGGCTCAATATCCATACCTTCAAAGACTTAAGGTGTTTTGATCCCGGTTTTCTACAGCGAAAATTCGGCAAAAACGGCGTCAGGATGCATCAGTTATCCACGGGCATGGATGAAAGGGATGTGGTACCTGACCATGAAACCAAATCTGTGGGGAACGAACGGACCTTCATGCAGGATGTTACGGAGCTGGGAGATGCCAAAAAAGCGCTTCTTGCTCTGGCGACCCAGGTGGGCCGCAGGATGCGCCGCAAAAAAATGACGGGAAAAACCGTGTCCCTGAAGGTGAAGTATCATGATTTCAAGCAGATCACCAGGGCAAAAACCCTTGCCGGTCTCACCGATGATGGCTTAGAGATTTACAGGGTTGCCTGTGATCTGCTTCAGAAAACGGAGGCTGGCAGAAGGCCGGTCCGGCTGCTGGGTGTTTCATTGTCCCAGCTCTGTTTTGCTGATGCAGCGGGGCAACTTTCTCTTTTCAACAATGATCAATCTGTTCAAAAAAGGAAGGAACTGAACATGGCCCTGGATTCAATAGCGGAAAAACATGGTGGCAAAAGCATTCGACCCGCCACGCTTATTTGATGATGATGAATGGGAGCAGGTCCCGGCAAATATCAGCGTTGATCGGTTGTGAATCAACTTTTCATCTTCTCAAACATCTCACCCGCATGGAAGGAACTGCGCACAAAGGGGCCTGAGGCCACGCCACAAAACCCCATGTCAAGGGCGGTCTCTTTCCATTTGGAAAATTCCTCCGGCGGAACATACGCCACAACGGGATGATGGTCTTTGGAAGGGGCCAGATACTGGCCCAGGGTCAAAAGCCTGCACCCCGCTGTCAGCAGTTCATGAAGCACCTTCTCCACTTCCTCATGGGTCTCCCCCAGTCCCAGCATAAGACCCGACTTGGTCGCCGGACCGTGATCCATTTCACCGGTCCTACGAATCAGCTTCAGGGATCGATGGTATTCCGCCTGGGGCCGAACCTGCGGGTAGAGCCTGGGAACAGTCTCCAGGTTGTGATTGAGTACATGGGGGGCTGCTGCTACCACGGTCTTGAGATCCTCAGCTGATCCCTGAAAATCCGGAATCAGCACCTCCACCTTTGTTTCGGGATTCCGGTGTTTGATGGCGCGGATGGTGTCGGCAAAATGTCCGGCACCGCCGTCCGGAAGATCGTCACGGGTGACCGATGTGACCACCGCATACCGAAGCTCCAGCGCCTTGACGGCGTCGGCCACTTTCTGAGGTTCTTCCTTGTCCGGCGGTTCAGGAATACCTTTTTTTACGGCGCAAAAACGGCAGTTCCGGGTGCAGTATTCACCCAGGATCATAAAGGTGGCGGTGCCGTTAGAAAAACATTCTCCAAGATTGGGGCAGAGGGCTTCTTCACAGACCGTGTGAAGGCGGCATTCCCTGAGAAGCCTCACGACCCTGTGATACCCCTGGCCCGCGGAGACCCTTTTCTTCAGCCAGGGAGGTTTTTTTTGCCCCGGTGTTTTTGTCTCAGCCATTATGTTTCCGGTAACCTTTCCCGAAGATCATTTGGTTTCACCTGCTCTAGGGTCATATCAAAGATTTTTTCAAGATGAAAGACAACCCGGGTTTTAATTTCGGCCAGGGAAACGGTTTTTTCAAGGAGATCGGCCATGGAGGTGATGTGAACCTCTTTGAGTCCGCAGGGATGAATCATTTGAAAAAATCCGAGATCAGGGCTGATATTCAAGGCAAGGCCGTGAAAGGAGATCCCTTTTTGCACTGCGATTCCCACAAAACCGATCTTCTTGCCTCCCACCCAGACCCCGCGATTCCGTTCGTTTCTTTCACCCCTGATACCGTAATCCTTTAAAACCCGGATCATTACCGTTTCAAGCCGTTCCACAAAATCAAGAACCCCGATCCCGTTTTTCCTCAACGCAAAAATCGGGTATGCCACCAGTTGCCCCGGACCGTGATAAGTCACGTCGCCGCCCCGTTCAATATGAACGCACGTGATCCCCTGTTGCCGAAGGGCGGATTCAGACACCAGAACATTCTCCTCATGGCTCCGCCGTCCAAAGGTGAGGACGTGCGGATGTTCCACCAGAAGAAGCGTATCCGGCAGCAGACCTTGAACGCGTGCCCCATGGACTTTGTGCTGCAGTTTCAGGCATGTCTCATAGTCCATGGTTTTCAGGTCTGAAACAAGAGGGTCAGGCATCTTGGCGTTGGGGGGTGATTTTTTCAAGCACGGTGCCATCGGGGTCGAGGACAAACAGGAAAAAACCTTCTTCCGCCAGTTTCGGGGCCAGATCCCTGTATTGAATGGCCTGTATTTCGAATTTGACTTTCTTGTCCCGTACCAGGAGATGCAGGCCTTGAAGGGCCGCATCTTTTTCAAGAAATGCGGGGATGAAAGAAATGTTGTTTTCAGTGTCAACCTGCCCCAGGAACTGTTCGTTTTCGCCCGGGTTTTCCGCTACCAGCCAGAGCCAGGTATCTTCTTTAATCTTTTCAGGCATGTTAATGTCCTCGTCACTTTTCACTTTTCACTCTAATAAAGGGCTCAAGGTCCGGATGACCGAAAGCCTCGTCAATATCACTTAAAATATTCGCTTTTCTTCGCTTGCGGTTCCGAATAAAAAAACCGATATCATCCAGAATGGCATAATACGCGGGCACCATTGAAAGGATGAGGAACGTTGCAAAGCCCAGCCCCCACATGATGGCGGTGGCCAGCGGTGCCCAGAAAATGGATTTTCCGCCAAGCCCGAAGGCCATGGGGGCCAGTCCGCAGATGGTGGTGATGCTGGTGAGTATGATGGGCCGCATGCGCACGTGGCAGGCCCGAACGATGGCCAGGTAAATCTGGTCCGGGTGTTCCTTTCGGTACCGGTTGATAAAATCGATCAGGACCAAGGAGTCGTTGACCACAATGCCGGTAAGGGTCAGAAGACCGATGAGGGTGATGAAGGTCAGGGGGTTGTTGCTCACCAGCAGTCCGATCAGGACCCCCAGGGACGCAAATGGGATGGTGACCATGATGATGAAGGGCTGCGTAAAGGAATTGAACTGAAGGGAAAGGATAAAAAAGATAAAAAACAGCGCCATGATAGCCGCGTAGCCCAGTTCCCTCAGGGATGCGTCGGTCTCCTCCTGAAGCCCCCCTGCGATGAGTCTCGCGCCCGGGTATTCATGTTTAATGCGGTTAAAAGCGTCCGTGACGATTTTGTTGGCCCTGACCGCCGTCATCTTTTTCCCTTCCAGATTTGACAGAAAACCACCCAAGCCCTCTTTTTTCTGAACGACTTCCCGGATGTTGGCCGTCAGATTGACGGTCTGTTTTCCGTTGTAGTGGTAAATATTATGAAAGCCGGGGACCAACTCTATTTCAGCCACTTCCTTTAACGGTACATCCCCCTGACCGGGGATGGCAATCCTCAGGTTGAGCAGATCGTCAAAATCGGACCGATATTGGGGAAGGTATTTCAATTTGATGTCCTGCTCACTGTCTCCCCGATTATAGGTGGCTACTTTCATGCCGTGAAAACCGGCCTGGACAGCCATAACCAGATCACTTTGCTGAATCCCCAGTTCTCTGGCCTTGCCCTCATCGACGGTGATCTCCATAAAATGCTTTTCCCGGGAGAAATCATCCCGAATGTCCACAATCCCCTCATGTTGTGCCAGTTCCTTTTGAATCTGTTCCGAAATGGCGGCGGACATCTCCCATGTGGGGGACTGGATTTTCAAATCCACATCCGTCCCCACGGGTGGCCCCTCAATGAGCCGTTCCAGAACGAACGAAGTGGCGCCTTTTTCGGTCAACAATTTTCCCACATCTTTCCGAACCCTCTCCATCAGCTCCACAACCGAATGTTTTCGATCTTTTTTATCTTTAAGAATCACATTGAGTATGCCGAAGTGTTTTCCGTATATGGGCGCGTAGTTGACCTCCTTCATCCCTGCCACTGCAATGGGTGCCGCCAGTTCTTCTCCGATGCGATCGTTCAGCAGGTCCGTCAAGTGCATGAGGGTCTTTTGCGTGCGCTCCAGGCTTGAACCGGCCGGCAGATCAAAATGAATGTTGAACCTTGGGAAAGCATCGCTTTTGGGAAACATGATGAAATCGGTTTGGAAGTAGAGAACAAAGGCCATACCCGTGGCCAGAACGATAAACAGAACAGACAAGTAGCGGTGCCTGAGAACCGATCTGAGAACCGGGTAGTAAATCCTGCGAATGGGTTTGAAGATATCAAAACGACGTTTAGCGCCCCCTGTTGGGGTAGTCTTTGGTGCCAGTTCCACCATATGGGAGGGCAACATGAAAAAGACTTCAAAGAGGGATGCCGCCAGAGCAAATATGACCACTTTGGGAAGGCCTGCCATGTATCGGCCGATAATGCCGCCCACCATGATCAGGATGGGGACAAAGGCGGCGATGGTGGTTGAAACAGAGGCCAGTACCGGGGCCAGCACCTGACGGCTTCCGTCGAGGGTGGCCTTTGAAATGGGTTTTCCCATCTCGCTGTGACGAAAAATATTTTCAAGCACCACAATGGCATCGTCTACCACAATGCCCAAAACCAGAATTAAACCGAAAAGGGTCAATCCATTGATGGAAAGTCCGAAAGATTTCATGAGAACAAATGTCAGCAGAAAGGCAATGGGAATTCCCACGGATGCAAAAAGGGCATTTCGAAGCCCCATGGCAGTCCACAGAATCAAAAACACGAGGAAAATTCCCATGAGGCCATTGACCTGGAGCTCCTTGATACGCTTTTTGATTTCGCGGGACTGGTCAAAATAGAGTGTTGTTTTAAGACCGGGATAGTCGCCCTCCATATTCTTCATGGCGGCTTTCACCTCATTGACGATCTGAATCATGTTGACTTTCTTTTTTCGTTTGACGGAAAGCACCAGGGCGCTATCATTGTTGATCTGGGTCAGGGTTCGAGGTATTTCCAGCGTGGGCGTTATGGTGGCTATATCGCGAAGGTAAACTGTGCTCCCATGGACATTTTTTATGGCAATTTCGCCCATGGTTTCGGGATTGGGCGTTTCCCCCAGCATCCGAATGGCCGCCTCATGGTCCCCCATCTCCAGTGTGCCGCCCGGAAGATTCTGCATACGGGCGGCCAATGCGTCGGCCACTTCAGCAACGGAGATGCCGTGGGCAGACATGCGGTGGGGGTTTAATTCCACCCAGATCTCAGTTTCCCGTTTCCCCAAGATATTGACCTCTGAAACCCCATTGATATTTTCAAGGGTGTCGGAGATGTCTTCTGCAATGTCCTGGAGCTGCATCATGGGTAGTGGTCCGGCCAGGCCCACCATGCATACGGGAAAAATGGCGATATCGATCTCCAGAACCCGTGGGATTTTCGCATCTTCAGGCAGTTCCTCCACGCTATCCACAGCATTTCTGACCTCCTGCATGGCCTGATCAATATCGTACTCACTGAGGTTGGTGTTGAAGAAAACATGGATGTTGGAAGTGCTTTCAAAGGAGCGCGATTCAAAACGTCTGATATCGGAGATGCCTTCCAGCTTGTCCTCAATTTTTTTCGTGACGAGCTTTTCCATTTCTTCAGCGGAAAATCCCGGGCACAGGGTGTAAATAACGCCTTCGCCCACGGTGATGTCGGGGTCCAGAAACTTGGGCATGGCCCTGTAGGCATAGACCCCGAAAATCACAATGAGAAAAAAGGCCATGCGGACTACGATGGGACGTTCAATGGCAAATTTGGTCAGAAACATATCACTTTGGTTTTGGTCATGAGCTTGGATTTTGGAAAACAATTTTGAACACTATAAATCAGTCTTGAGATCAGTGCAAGTTTTTGAATTTTTCAGAAAATTTTTAAGGCAACTGAAAAAACGGTTAAAGAGTGGGTTGCAATGATTTGAATCTTGATTTATAAGGAGCGTGATTGTTCAATGGCGCAAGGCCCGATTCAATGAGACCTTTGGGGGTGAAAGAGAGCATATGACCATCAATACAAGTATTTACGTTCGTTCGTCAACCAGCAGTTCCGCTTACCTGGATTGGTTCCAGATGCTGACGGGCGCGGGGTTGATCCTGTTCATGTGGAGCCACATGATCCTGGTGGCCAGCGTCAATCTGGGGGCAGGCGCCATGAATACCCTGGCCTATTTTTTCGAAGCCACCTATATGGCCCAGGTGGGGGGGCCGCTCATCGGGGCGACCATGCTGTTCCATTTTGTTTTGGCAGCCCGCAAAGTGCCGTTTCGGACGGAGCAGCAGGGGACCATCTGGAAACATGCCCGTCTTCTGCACCACCAGGATACCTGGCTCTGGCTGATCCAGGCCTTCACGGCTATGGTCATCCTGATTATGGGTTCTATTCATATGTGGGTGGTGCTGACCGACCTTCCCATTACTGCTGCTAAAAGCGCCGCGCGCATACAGGGAGGCTTCTGGCTGGTCTTCTATTTGATCCTGCTGCCCATGGTGGAACTTCATGTGGGCATCGGATTTTATCGCATCGGCGTCAAATGGGGATTTATCAAGAGAAAAGATAGAAAGAAATTCCACAAGTTTGAGAATATTCTCACCGGTATTTTTATTTTTATCGGGCTGATTACCCTCATACGATTCTTTTTCCTTACAACGTAAAGCAAACTGAGACCTTTGAAAAAGGAGCAAGAACCATTGGAAACAATAATGACAGATCTTTTGTGCATCGGGGCCGGGCTTGCCGGTGAACGGGTGGCCGTTGAAGCGGCATCCGCCGGTTTTGACGCATTGTGCCTCAGTGTCGTACCCCCCAGGCGTTCCCATTCTTCCGCTGCTCAGGGGGGCATGCAGGCGGCCCTGGGAAACTGTTTTAAGGGGGAGGGGGACTGCACCGATACGCATTTTACAGATACGGTGAAAGGTTCGGACTGGGGCTGTGACCAGGAAGTGGCCCGGTTGTTTGCGGAAACGGCGCCTGTCGCTGTTCGAGAAATGGCCTTCTGGGGGATCCCCTGGAACCGGGTGGTGCCGGGAAGATCCACCTACTTCAAAGGCGGGAAACAGTTTGAAAAGATCGAACCGGCAGCCAAACAGGGCCTGATTACCGCCAGGGATTTCGGCGGCACCGCCAACTGGCGAACCTGTTACACGTCCGACGGCACGGGACATACCCTGCTCTACACCATGGACAACAAAGTGGTGGAGTTGGGGGTCCGGGTCCATGACCGCATGGAAGCCATCAGCCTCATCCACGACGGCGAAACCTGCACCGGTGTGGTGGCCCGCTGTTTGAAAACTGGTCAGCTGCGGGCCTACCTGGCCAGGGCAACCCTGATCGCAACGGGAGGCTACGGCCGCATTTACCGGGAAACCACCAATGCGGTGATCAACGACGGGGGTGGCGCCATCATTGCCCTGAACACGGGGATCATTCCCATCGGAAACCCGGAAGCTATCCAGTTCCATCCCACGGGCATTGTACCCACCAATATCCTGGTGACGGAAGGGTGCCGGGGGGATGGTGGAACCCTGTTGGATGTGAATGAAGAGCGGTTCATGGACAAATACGAACCGGAAAAGGCGGAACTGGCTTCCCGGGATGTGGTATCCCGATGGATGACCCATCACATTCGAAAAGGGCTTGGCGTCAAAAGTCCCTATGGCGATCATCTGTGGTTGGATATTCGGCACCTGGGGGCACAACATATCAAAACCAAATTGCGGGAAGTGGAAGAAATCTGCAACAATTTTCTCGGGGTGGATCCCATCACCCAGTTGATTCCGGTCAGGCCTGCCCAGCACTACACCATGGCGGGTGTCAGGACCAATAAGGACGGGGCCGTATATGGCCTCAAGGGCTTATTCTCTGCTGGTGAAGCCGCCTGTTGGGACATGCACGGATTCAATCGCCTCGGCGGAAACTCCCTGGCGGAAACCATTGTGGCCGGAAAAATCGTCGGGGGAAAGGTGGCGGAATTCCTGAAAGGGTATGAGGTGGCATTTGATACGGCCACAACCCGAAATGCCATTATAAAGGACCAGGAACGGATTGATGCCCTCATCCAGTGCAAAAACGGCAGAGAGAACGTATTTGCAGTTCGCAGTGACATGCAGGATGAACTCATGGATCACGTGGGCATTTTTCGAAATGGAAAGGACCTGCAAACGGCGGTGGACAACCTGCAGGAAATTTACGTGCGGGCACAACAGGTGGGTTTGCGATCCAACGGTATCGGGGTCAATCCGGAATTGTCCCTGGCACTGAAGATCAAGGGAATGGTGAGGCTTTCGCTCTGTGCGGCCTACGCAGCCCTTCAGCGGACCGAGAGCCGGGGGTGTCATGCCAGAGAAGACTATGAAGCCCGGAATGATCGCGACTGGCTTAAGCGGACCTTGGCCACATGGGACGAGGGAGCGAACCTGCCCACGCTCAATTACGAGCCGGTGAGTCCCACGTTTGAACTGGCCCCCGGTGAACGGGGCTATGGAACTTGTAAAATCATCAGCTGTAGCGACCCCGACATAGGAGATTGAACATGGCCCGGCGACTTCAATTTGACATATTTCGCTATAACCCCCAGGATCCACAATCAAAACCCCACACGGATACCTTCCACCTGGATGAAACGGACAGCATGACCATCTTTATTGCCCTGAACAAAATACGGGAAGAGCAGGACCCGTCCTTGCAGTTCGATTTCTGCTGTCGGGCCGGCATATGCGGGGCCTGTGCCATGGTCATCAACGGTCGCCCGGGCCTGGCCTGCAAGACCCTGGCCAAAGAGCTTCCGGATCAGATCACCCTCATGCCCCTGCCCGTGTTCAAGCTTGTGGGAGACCTTTCGGTGGATACGGGAACCTGGTTTCGCGCCATGAACGAAAAAGTGGGATCGTGGATTCACACGGACAAGACCTTTGACCCGGCTGCCCTGGAAGAGCGCATGGACAATGACCAGGCCGAAGAGATCTACGAATTGGAACGCTGTGTGGAATGCGGTTGTTGCGTGGCGGCATGCGGCACCGCCAACATGCGGGAAGATTTCCTGGGTGCCGCCGCCCTGAATCGCATCGCCCGCTTTATGCTGGATCCCCGGGACAGCCGGAAAAACAAGGAATATTTCGAGGTCATCGGAACGGACGAGGGCATTTTCGGCTGCATGGGCCTTTTGGCCTGCGAGGACGTGTGCCCCAAAGAGCTGCCCCTTCAGGACCAGCTGGGCATCCTGCGACGGAAAATGGGCTGGACCGCGGTCAAGAATCTTTTTCGGCGAGGTTAAAAATCAAAAAAAACGGGGTTGCAACGGCAACCCCCTTTTTTTGTTTGATTTTAAAACGATTGACTACCCGTAAGTAAACCCTTCAGGCAAATCTTCCTCCGCCACGTCTTCCTTAACCCATGAGAGGTCCGTGATGGTATAGCTGGGGTTCACGGTCCTGAAGATGGGAACGACTTTCATACCGATCTTGGGCTCGCCAATGGAGAGATAGCTCATCAAAATGGTACTGATGCCGTCAAATTCCACGTTGATAAACTTGATGGGCTTGTCCAGGGTGTTAAAAGCCCCGGATCTTTCACAGACCATGAAGGTATGGACTTTAGCGGTGTTCTTGCAGACGTCGGTAAAATCTACAATCGTGTTTCGGGTAAGACAGTCAGGACAGTGGATGCGAAAAGGGATATAGCTGGTCCCTTTAAACTCGCAGTCCGGATCGTCGCACCGGGTGCCCAGTATTTTACCCTGGGAAATGCTTTCAAAGAATGGGGCTTCCCCACCATAGCTGTGGATGTAGGTCATTGACCTGGGATTGGTAACCCCCATGAGCTTCCACCCGTCCTCTTCATTGCGAATCGGCATGTTGGGCGTGATATGGTGAAATTCCCCTTTAATTTTATATTGTCCGTTTTTGACCCGTACGGTTCCGAATATGCTCATTTTTTCCTCCCTTTAGGCGTCTTCTTTCAGCAGATGATCGGGGTCCATTAAAATGGTGGATGTTACATGGCTTCCCACGCCGGCATGGCTGATGGCCAGTGCCCGTTTGGCGTCTTTCACCTGCAAGTCGGTCCAATCGGCAGGTTTCTCCCGTCCGAATTCTTCCCATATTTTGGGATCACCATGGATTTCCCCCCACCGACCCCATATATGGGACGCGATTTCAAGGGTTTGCATGATGCCTGTGGCGCCCACCGCATGCATGCACCCGATGAGTCCGCCTGAAAGGTTGCTCGGCAGTTTCCCGGGTTCGCCTGTATGGGGGTTGGTGTGATAGCAGTCGCCCGATTCCACGTAATCCCGGCCATAACCGTAAGGCCTTAGTCCCACGTCTTCATAGGACTGTACATCGCTGATGGTAAAGGCGTCATGAAGTTCAATGACGTCCAGGTCTTCCATGGGATCTACGACACCGGCCATGCGATACCCGTAATAGGCGCACATTCTCGCTCCCAGAAATCCGGTAAATCCAGGATAACGATCTCCGCCGGGAAATCTTTCTCCGAGATCCGCATATTGGTCTGCCGATTCATTGGGCAGCAGGGGGATCTCCATGTTGCGGCGACAGGCGGGTCTCAGGGTATGGGAACCGGCAGCCACCCAGATGCGGAGGGGCTTGTTTTTCGTATTCTTGGTGAGTTTCATGGCGGTGTCTTCATCGCAGATGATGGCGCAGGCCGCTCCCACGCTCATGAGACAGCAATCCAGAACCCGCAGGGGATAGGCCACCACGGGAGAGTTGAGCACATCGTCCACGGTAATATCCATGGGGGCTTGTGCATAGGGGTTGAAACGGGCATATCCGTGGTGTTTGACGGCAATTTCAGCTAAGGTTCGGCGGAAGGATTCTTCTTCCTTGCCGAATACCTGCCAGTATTTCTGTGCCATGACCGCATAATACCCGGTGTAGATGTGCCCCAGAGGCGTCTCCCAGTCCTTGTCCGCCGCGCATGAAATCAGGTGATTCCCCTCATCGGTGGGCACTTCGTCCATGCGCTCCCAGCCCATGGCCAGCGTACAGTCCGAGTACCCGGAGGCGACCGCCTTAACCGCTTCCCAGAGGGTGCTTCCGCCTGTGGCGCCGCCGGTTTTGACCCCGATATTGCCCAACGGATCCAGGCCCAGGCGGTCATGAATTACCGCCTCGCCCAACAGCTGGTCCCCGAAATGGTCAGCAAAATGACCATAGTAACAGGAGTGAATGTAGCTTTTTAACTCTGCGGGGCTCTTGTCAATGAGCCGCGCCGCCATGGTCAGGGCGTCAACGCAGAGTTCCTCGGTCCTTTTGTCCGGCATGGCGCGGTCAAACTTTGATTGACCTGCTGTTACCAGGTACACGGGCCGCATGAGCTTGGGGGTTTTGAGTTGTCGATCACTAAATTTAATCATGTTTTAACCTCCCTGTTTACAGGTTTTCTCCAAGTCCTCAAAAAGTCGTTGAGGCGTATTCTTCACTTATCAGCCATGAGCCATTACAATGTTCCAATCCATAGCGCAATCGCCTGCTTTTTATTGCGGTTCACAATCTTCTGTTTATCTTTGTCCGACCAGTAATGAATGATGTCTCCTTCGAACAACGAAACTGTTTCTTCGCTGCGCACCAGTTCCAGTGATCCTTTAAGAATGCAGAGCAGTTCCTGACCGTTGTTGACGTCTTTTCTGACCGGGATGGATTTGTTGGGCATGAGGACGAGGATGGCGCTGTCAATATCGGTTCGGTTTTCCGGCGGAAAAAATCGACGGGTGATAAACCCCGTATGCGGCAGATCCACATCGTCCCATTCCTGTTTTCGGATGACCGCTACGCGTTCCTGCTCTCTCATCTGGTTCAAAATATCACCGGCATTGACCCCGATGGCATTGCAGATTTTCATCAGGGTATCCACCGAAGGGGATTTGACATTGTTTTCCGCCTGGCTCATAAAACCTTCGGAAATGCCGGCTTTTTCCGCTACCGCCTTTAAGGTCAGGTTTCTGTCCTTCCGGTGTTTTCGAATCAAAGGGCCAAGATTCATGGTAAAAATTCCATTTCCGTATTTGCCATAGGTTAATATTTTTTATAGATTAATATTTACCTTATTGTCAACATTTTTTTCAGGTGCGCCATAACATATTCTTTAAATGGGGGTTAAAAGTCTGTTTTTTAAGAATGAATTATATTTCACAATCTCATCGGAGAGATAAAAAGTTGACCAGTGCTAAAACATTACCGGCAAGCGCCTCCCTTTTTTGTTGACAGATTTTGCTTCCAGTCTGTACATTGAATTGGTTTTAAGAAGCAAGGAAGCGTAAACGGCGTTGCGCCATAATTGAGGAGTTCGCACATGGACTTTAGCCTTTCGATGGAACAAGAAATTTTACGTAATTCGGTTCGCGATTTTGCCGAAAATGAGATCAAACCTGTTGCCGGAGAATTGGATGAAAAAGAGACATTTTCCTATGAAACCATGAAGAAAATGGCTGAACTGGGGCTTTTCGGGATGTTCGTTTCGGAAAAATATGGTGGACAGGGAATGGATTATGTCTCTTACATTATCGCCACCGAAGAGATCGCCCGAGTCGATGGTTCCCATGCCGCAACCGTGGCAGCGGGAAATTCCCTGGGTATCGGTCCCCTTTACTATTTCGGGAATGAAGAGCAGAAACAGCGGTATCTTCCCAAGCTGTGCAGCGGGGAGGCCCTCTGGGGATTTGGCCTGACCGAGCCGGATGCCGGTTCGGACGCCGCCAATTCCAAGACAACCGCCGTTCCGGATGGGGATGAATGGGTGATCAATGGCAGCAAAATCTTTATCACCAATGCCTCCACCGATATTACATCGGGTGTCACAGCCCTCTGTCGCACCGGCACCCGTGAAGATGGCCGTCCCGAGCTTTCCTGCATTCTCATTGAAGCGGGAACACCGGGCTTTGAGGTGCGGGAAATGCATGGCAAGCTCATGTGGCGTGCCTCCAACACCAGTGAACTCTATTTTGACGATTGCCGCGTACCCAAAGAGAATATGCTGGGACCCAGAGGCGATGGGTTCCATCAAATGATGCAGACCCTGGATGGCGGCCGCCTTTCCATCGGCGCCATGGGACTGGGTGGTGCCCAGGGGTGTTTCGACCTGGCCCTCAAGTACAGCAAAGAGCGATCGCAGTTTGGGAAACCCATATCCCATTTTCAGGTGAACGCGTTTAAGCTGGCGGATATGGCGTTGGAAATCGAATGTGCTCGATTGATTCTTTATAAGGCCTGCTGGCTCAGGGACCAGAACAAACCCTTTTCCAAGGAAGCGGCCATGGCCAAACTTCACTGCTCGGAAGTAATGTACCGATGTGCCAACCACGCGGTCCAACTCCATGGCGGCTACGGTCTTATGAAAGAATATGATGTGGAACGATTCTACCGCGACCAGAAGCTTCTGGAAATCGGGGAGGGGACGTCGGAAGTGCAACGGATTGTTATTTCCAGGCTCATTGGTGCGCTCTAAAGGAAAGTGACAAGTGACGAGTGAGCCCTAAATGTTAAATCGTATCCTCGGCAAAGAGATTGCCTCCTATGTAAAACGCCACCGGGGCATGGTTATGGTCGCCCTGGCCCTGATGATTGTGGCGTCTCTGTTCCAGGTGGTGCCGGTTTATCTGCTTCAACCTTTCGTGGACGAGGGCATGAAAACAGGCGCCGCGCCGGTGGCCTGGAAAATCCCCTGGTTCGCTTTTGACGGCGATTCGCTCTTTTCCATCAAACGAGTAGATGTGACGGTGGTGAAAAATATCTCACCCAACCGTCTTCTGGTCCTGCTGACCCTGGTGGCTTTTGTATCGATTTTTATCAAATCCGTCACCACCTACCTGGCCGGTCTGGCTGCGGCCTCTTTTTCCAATAAGGCCGTAAAATCCGTCCGGATCGACCTGTTCAATAAGTTTATTGCCCTACCCCAGGGGTTCCATCACAAAACAAAATCGGGGGAACTCATCGCCCGATCCACGGCGGATTTATCCGTATTGCAGGGCCTTATTGCGGAAATCCTTCTGGGCCTGATCGAATACCCCCTGACCGCGCTGGTTTTCCTCATGTACCTGTTCGTCATGAACCTCAAAATGACCCTGCTGGTCTTTTTCATGTTGCCCCTGATTGCCCTTTTGATCCGGCTGTTCGGCCGAAAGGTGAAAAAAAATTCCACTCTGGTTCAAAATGCTACCGCGGATGTCACTTCGACCTACCATGAAACCCTTCTCTGTCTCAAAGTGGTGCAGGGGTTTTTTACGGGTAAGCGCGAGTCGGAACGTTTCAGCGGACTGGCTGAAAACCTCTATAAAAAAATCATGCGGTGGAATCGATGGCATCTGGGCCTGGGGCCCTTGATGGATACGGTGGTCTTTCTGGTGATGCCCGCTATTCTGATTGTTGGAAAGGTCTATTTCCATCATACCCTGGGCGAACTTTTGGCCATGGCCTATGCGTTTTCCCGGGTGTATCGGCCCATCAAACGACTGGCCCTGGTGAACAACCACATCAAGACCCTCCAGGGCGCCACCGACCGGGTTTTCGAAATTATGAGGACAGTGCCCGATATTCGGGATACAGCAGACGCAAAGGCTCTTTCCCCCCAAAAGGGAACCATTGAATTTGATCACGTGGACTTTGCCTATGCACCGACGGAACCGGTTCTCAGGGACGTTTGTTTCAAACTGAAAGAAGGGGAAATGGCGGCTTTTGTGGGATCCACCGGTGCCGGGAAAAGCACCCTGCTGGATCTGATTCCCCGATTCTACGACGTTACCGGAGGCGCCATTCTCATAGATGGAATCGATGTGCGCGAGGTGACGCTGAAATCGCTTCGAAAACGCATCGGAATCGTAAATCAGGATATTCTGCTTTTTAATGAAACCATTTCGTACAACATCAGCTATGGGGACCCCGAAAAAAGCACCCTCGAGGTCGAGGCCGCGGCAAAAGCGGCTTACGCCCATGATTTTATCATGGCACAGCCCAAAGGGTATGACACCACTGTGGGGGATATGGGAAGCCTGCTATCCGGTGGACAGCGGCAGCGCATTGCCATTGCCAGGGCCATTTTGGTGGAGCCTGCCATTCTGATGTTGGATGAGGCGGCATCGGCCCTGGACGCCGAGAGTGAAGGGCACGTTCAGCGCGCCATTGAAGGGCTGAAAGGGACGCGAACTGTCCTGATCGTGGCACACCGGCTCAGCACCATTCGAAAAGCAGACCGTATATTTGTCCTGGAAGCAGGCCAAATCGTTGAATCCGGCACCCTGTCGGAACTGCTCCACAAAAACGGACGATTCAAACAGCTCCACGATATGCAATTTAAAGTGTAGAAGGATCGCCCATTCTGAGAAAATGGCTACAGTAAGTGTAGCCAAACGCAACATCCAGCTAAGCCATTCATAACATTAGTATTTCTTGGAAGATTTCCCCTGCTGGTTTTAATATGTAATATAAATGTTTATGGATCTCTCTTTTTCCGCCGACCCAAATCACCCTCCCTTTTTACTTGCTACTTAAAATATACTGTAATTCCAAATAGATATCGTAAGCCTATCGGATATCCTATTTTCCGGCACTGTCATTGCATGAAACGCCCTAGGCGTACTCCTTCATTTCGAATGACGACCACACTTTCAACGTTTTAGTTTTGCCCCTTTGCGTGATGGTCGAAAGGCTTGGAAATTCCTGGAAAACAGCAACCCACTGAAAGGAGGCCTTATCATGAAACCAGAGGGACATCATTACGCCATAAACAACAGTGAAAAGGTGGTAGGATTTCAGGTCCTCGAAAACCAGTGTGTTTGGATGCGAGCGGGCATCATCAATTTTCGCGTCTGCGACAACAATTTCGACTGTGCAACCTGTCCCTTTGACCGCAGCATGAAGGGGGCCATGGCGGCGCAAAGCTCCAATTCAGAACTCTCGAAAAAGGAATGCATCTGGATGAGGGCAAGCGTGGTCAATTTTCACATGTGTGAAACCGACGATGACTGTTATCATTGCACTTTTGACAAAAAGATGCGCGCCGCCATGGCCGTTTAATTGCTTTTGAACGATGACAATGAGAAAGGAGCATCCCATGAACAATAAAACCATCGGTTCCGTGATGGTAATCGGGGGAGGGATTTCAGGAATACAGGCCTCCCTGGATCTGGCCAACTCAGGGTACTTTGTCCATTTGGTTGAAACAAAACCGGCCATTGGCGGAATGATGAGCGCCCTTGACAAGACCTTTCCCACCAATGACTGCGCCATGTGAATTATTTCCCCCAAACTGGTCGAGGTCGGCCGGCATCTGAATATCCGTCTTCACACCATGACGGACGTGGAAAACCTGGCGGGAAAAGCAGGAGACTTCACCGCCACCCTCAAGACCCGCCCACGGTATGTGGATATGGACAAGTGCATCGCCTGCGGCGTGTGCGCGGAGAAATGCCCGCGCACAGTGGATGATGAATATAACGAGGGCCTGGGTAAGAGAAAGGCGGCCTATGTCCAGTATCCCCAGGCGGTTCCTCTCAAATATGTCATAGACGCAGCACATTGCATCTATTTTGAAAAAGGCAAATGCAGGGCCTGCGAAATAAAATGCCCGGCAGGCGCCGTGGATTTCACCCAAACTGAAAAAATCCACGACATTCGGGTGGGATCGGTCATTCTTGCCGCCGGTTCCGAGGTCTCTGATCCAGCAGGATTGGAACCCTATGGCTATGGAAAACTGCCCAATGTGGTCACCAGTATGGCCTTTGAACGGATCTTGAGTTCCTCGGGCCCCTTTGAAGGCCGCTTGGTTTGCCCTTTGGACGGAAAACCTGCAAAAAAAATCGCATGGCTTCAATGCGTAGGATCCAGGGATACCCACCAGGGAGCCCAGAGCTACTGTTCCGGTGTTTGCTGCATGTACAGCATCAAGGAAGCGGTGATCGCCAAAGAGCACGCCGGAAATGATCTGGATGCGGCGATTTTTTACATGGATATACGAACCGGCGGAAAGGACTTTGAACGGTACTACATGCGCGCACGGGACGAAATGGGGGTGCGATTTATCCGTTCACGCATCCACAGCATTGAGGCCGCGAAAGAAGGATCCGGAGACCTCAAGTTGACCTATGTCACGGAAAAGGGCCGACTCAAGACGGAAATTTTTGATATGGTGGTGCTTTCCGTTGGCCTCAAGACCGTTAAGACCCTTCCGAAACTGGCCACGACACTGGGCATCAATCTGGATGCTGACGGCTTTGCAGAAACAGCCAAGGATACGTCCATCGAAACATCTCGCCGGGGGGTCTTTGTTTGCGGCGCCGTTGGCGGGCCCAAAGACATTCCCCAGTCCGTGGTTGATGCGTCTGCCGCATCCGCTGCGTCTGCCGCCCTGCTCGCAGATTCCCGCAACACATGTATTCGCCAAAAGGAGTATCCCCATGAGAAGGATATAAGCCTTGAAAAACCGCGGATCGGCGTATTCGTGTGTCATTGCGGCATCAACATCAGCGGCGTTGTTGATGTGCCGGCGGTGCGGGACTATGCCGCAACCCTTCCCGGCGTCGTTTATGCGGTGGACAACCTGTTTACCTGTAGCCAGGACACACAGCACCTCATACGGGATGCGATTCAGGAACAAAAACTCAATCGCGTGGTGGTGGCGGCTTGCACCCCCCGCACCCATGAACCCCTGTTCCAGGAGACCCTTAGCGAGGCCGGTTTAAACCGCTATCTCTTTGAATTTGCCAATATTCGAGACCAGGTTGCCTGGGTTCACAAGAATGATCCGGCGGCCGCCACTCAGAAAGCCAGGGATCTGGTGTGGATGGCGGTCTCCAGGGTGGCCCTGCTCGAGCCCATCCGGCAATTGAAACTGGAAGTCAACCCGTCTGCTCTCGTGGTGGGGGCAGGCGTTGCCGGAATAACCGCAGCGCTTAACCTGGCGGATCAGGGTTTTCACACCTATCTGGTGGAGCAAAACCAGGTGCTGGGGGGGCAGACGCGAAATCTGGCGAAAACCTGGAAGATGGCGGATACTCGAAAATACCTGGCCCGATTGAGCGAAAAGGTTCTAAACCATGCCCGTGTCGAGGTGCTGACCGGCGCCAAGATTACCGACATAACCGGTTTTGTGGGGAATTTCACCACCACCCTTGACTTGAAGGGCGAAAACCGGGAATTGACCCACGGTGTGGTGGTTCTGGCCACGGGCGGCCATCCCCTTGAAACAGATGAATATCTTTGCGGTCAAAGCGAGAGGGTGACCCGCTGGCACGGGTTGATGGATCTCTTTGACAAGGAGCCCGAGCGCCTGAAGAGAGCTGATTCCGTCGCATTTATTCAATGCGTGGGATCCCGTGAACCCGAACGTCCCTATTGCTCCAAAATCTGCTGCACCACCTCTGTTTTGCAAGCCATACAGCTTAAAAAGCAAAAACCGAGCCTGAATGTATATATCCTGTATCGAGATATCAGGACCTATGGCCGGCGGGAACACCTTTACCGGGAGGCCCGTGCGTTAGGGGTGGTGTTCATACGGTATACTCTGGATCAAAAGCCGGTGGTAACCCGTGAATATGAGGGCGACGAGGAAAAACTGAGCATTGTGGTGAACGATCCGATTCTGAATATTCCGGTGAAGATCATTGCCGACTACCTCAACCTGGTAACGGCCATCGTTCCCGGGAATCACCGGAAGTTGTCAAAAATGCTGAAAGTTCCCCTGAACGACGATGGGTTTTTTATGGAAGCGCACATGAAACTGCGCCCCGTAGATTTTTCAACCGACGGTGTGTTTGTCTGTGGCCTGGCCCACTATCCAAAACCCCTGGAAGAATCAATGGCCCAGGCGCAGGCCGCCGCCATGCGAGCGGCCGGTGTTCTGGCACGAAAAAACATCCATGTGGAACCCATTGTATCGGTGGTGGATCAGGAGAGATGTATCGGCTGCGGCCTGTGTGAAGAATCCTGTCCTTTCGGTGCCATCCGGCTCAATTCACTTGAGGGGAAAGGATACCGGGCGGAAAATATTCCGGCCCTGTGCAAGGGTTGCGGGCTTTGCGCCGCATCATGCCCTCAAAAGGCCATCGATATGATGCATTATCGCGACCGGCAGATTTACGCCGCCATGGATGCAGGAGGAAAAAGTGCCCTCAAACTGAAAGCCCAGGATCCCGCAATGTCGACCCGCAACGGATTCAGCGCTGTTTCCGGATACCGGTTGGCCGATGACCGCTATTATCATAAGGGACACAGTTGGATTCGCGTGGAGCGGGGGGGGCGGGTCAAGGTCGGCATCGATGATTTCATGGCTAAGACCTTCGGGCAGGCGAATGCCTTCCTGCTGCCTGAAAAAGGCGTTTCTTTGGGACAGGGGAAAATGGGGTTTTTGTTTAAACGAAACGGGCATAGCGCAACGGTGCTGTCGCCATTGACCGGCAGGGTCTTTGACGTGAACCCCAAAGCCATGAAGAGCCCTGAGGTCATTCATCAAGATCCTTACGGCGAAGGCTGGCTGTTTATTCTGGAACCCCTTATCCTGCAAATGGATTTGGATAAGCTCTACGCAAAAACAGAGAGCATCCAGTGGCTGGAAGGGGAGAACCGAAAGCTTTTAGGACTTTTGGGGCCAGAGTATGAAAAGCTGGCTGCCACGGGCGCCGCACCCCTGTCGGATCTTTTCGGGCATTTTCCTGAAATCGGCTGGGACAGGCTGGTGGAAACATTTCTGCACAACTAAAAGCGAAATCGAGGAGAGGTATATGAACGACACATTTGAACCGAAGATACTGGCCTTTTTGTGCAACTGGTGCGCCTATGCGGGGGCCGATCTGGCCGGTGTCTCCCGGCTGCAATATCCCCCCAGCATTCGGGTCATCAGAACCATGTGCTCCGGCAGGGTGGATCCCCTTTTTGTGGTGCAGGGATTAAATGCCGGATTTGACAGCGTCTTGGTAAGCGGGTGACACATCGGTGAATGCCATTACCTGTATGGTAATGTTCATCTGGAAAAACACCTGAAAGTGGTGGAATACCTGCTGGATCTTTCAGGTATCGGGCGTAAGCGCATGACACTCAAGTGGGTCAGCGCCGCCGAGGGAAAACGGTTTGCCGAATACGTCGACCAATTTACAAATGAAACTAAAGCGTTAGGCCCTTTTGACCCGAGTCGCTATGCTCTTGAACTTGCCGCCTGCGAAAGGGCCCTGGATTCGCCCAGGTTGCGGTGGCTAATGGGCATGGAGATTCAGATCACCGAGAAAGAAAACGTCTTTCATGAAAAAATTGACGACGTCCAATACGGGCGGCTTCTGGAAAAGGCAAGCCGATCGGAATATGAAAAGGCCCTGATTTCAGAGGCCCTGAACGACGGTCCCCTGTCGGTAAGGGAAATTGCCTTTAAAACCGGCCTGCCGGTGTATTCGGCGTCATCGCGACTGGGCGAACTGGAGCAACACCACCAGGCGGAGTTACGGGAATATCAGGGAACCGTCCCCCTGTTTGCCAATTCGGCTTCAGGCGCGGCCTGATAGAAAAAACCCCGGGTGTCCGTTTTATATCCATGGATGGACGGCTGCCCTCAAAAGGAGAAACCAATATGTCCCTTGGATCAACGCACGAAAAAGTGGGTGCGGTCATGGTTATCGGCGCCGGCATCGCCGGCATGCAGGCAGCCTTGGATTTGACGGCCGCAGGTTATTATGTTCACCTGTTGGATCGTTCACCCACTATCGGCGGTATGATGGCCCAGTTGGACAAGACCTTTCCAACCAATGATTGCGCCATGTGAATTATTTCCCCCAAACTGGTCGAGGTCGGCCGGCACCTGAATATTAATGTCATTACCAATTCGGAGTTGGAGACCCTGGAAGGGGTCCCGGGAAATTTTTCGGTCAAACTCAAGAACCACCCCCGCACAATCGATCCTGATAAATGCACCGGATGCGGGCAATGCAGCCAGGCATGTCCGGTGACGGCGATCAATGAATTTAATTGCGGCCTGGATCTCAGGGCCGCCACCTATATTCAATATGCCCAGGCCGTCCCGCTGGCTTATGCCATCGACCGAGAGGTTTGTATCGGATGCGGACTGTGCCAAAAAATTTGTCTGGCCGGGGCCGTGCGTTATGATGATCAACCTAAAGAAACCGAACTGGCGGTGGGGGCGTTGGTGCTGGCCACGGGTAATGAGGTTTTTGACGCTGCATCCCTTGAGGCATACGGCTATTCAAAATCTCCCAATATTATTACCAGCATTGAATTTGAACGTATTTTAAGCGCCTCCGGGCCATATGCGGGGCATCTCATGCGGCCCTATGATCGGGAAGAGCCTCAAAAAATTGCATGGTTGCAATGTGTGGGGTCCCGAAGCCAGAACGGGGGCCATCCCTATTGTTCCGCAGTCTGCTGCATGTATGCCATCAAGGAAGCGGTTATCGCCAAGGAACATGCCCGCGGTGATCTTGATGCCGGCATATTCTTCATGGACATGCGCACGTGCGGCAAGGACTTTGAAGAATACTACCACCGGGCCCAACATGAACACGGGGTACGGTTTATCCGTTCACGGGTTCACAGCGTGGACCCGGTGGGAGAAGGGGATCTGAAAATTGACTATGTGGATGAAAAAGGCTGCCGAAGGACGGAAATCTTCAACCTGGTGGTCCTGTCCGTAGGGTTTCAGGTGGGGGCGGAAACCGTTCAATTGGCACATCGCCTGGGCGTTGAACTGGATCAGTATCATTTTGTCAAGACGGGCAGTTTTCAGCCGGTGAGTACGAATCGTCCCGGGGTTTATGTTTGTGGTGCGCTTCAAGGCCCCAAGGACATCCCCCAATCCGTCATGGAAGCCTCCGCCGCCGCATCGGCCGCAAGCGCCCTCTTGAGCGATAGACGCTGGTCCAAAACCCGGATACAGCGCATGCCCGCGGAAACCAATGTTTTCGGTGAACCGCCCCGCATCGGCGTTTTTGTGTGTCAGTGTGGCATCAATATCGCGGGTGTTGTTAATATCCCCGAAGTCGCATCATACGCTCAATCACTCCCCTACGTGGTATATACGGAAGACAATTTATACACCTGTTCCCAGGACACGCAGGTCAAAATGTCACAGGTCATTCGTGAGCAGGGCATCAATCGGGTGGTTGTGGCCGCCTGCACACCCAAAACCCATGAACCCCTGTTTCAGGAAACATTGCAGAACGCAGGGCTCAACAAGTATCTGTTTGAGATGGCCAACATTCGAAACCAGGATTCCTGGGTACACAGCCGGTATCCTCATCTGGCCACTGAAAAAGCGAAGGATCTCATTCGCATGGCCGTTGCCAAGGCAGCGCTTCTGGAGCCCCTGCCCGAAACCGAACTGGATATGAACCCGGTTTCCCTGATCATTGGCGGTGGCGTGGCGGGCATGACAGCGGCCAAAAACCTGGCTGAACAGGGTTATGAAGTTCATCTGGTAGAGCGGTCTCACGTCCTTGGCGGTCAGGCCAACGGCCTTTTTAAAACATGGCAGGGAGAAGACGTCCAGAGGTATCTCCAAACCCTCATGGAAAGCGTTGAAAACGACCCCCTGATTCATGTGCACCGATCCACGGAATTGACCCAGGTAGACGGCTTTGTGGGCAATTTTCATTCGGTGTTGACCTCTTCCGATGGGGAGACGATCCATCTGGATCATGGCATTGCCGTCGTGGCCACAGGGGGAAAGGAGTTTAAACCATCAAGCTATCTTTATGGACAGGACCCACGGGTACTTACCCATCTGGAATTGGACAGAAGATTCATTGTACAGGACCCGGATCTGGCCAAAATCGGCACGGCCGTTTTTGTTCAATGCGTGGGATCCCGTGAACCGGAGCGCCCTTACTGCAGCCGCGTGTGCTGCACCCATACCATGGAGAGTGCTCTGGAACTGAAACAAAGGAATCCCCAAATGGCCATTTTCGTATTGTATCGGGACCTCAGGACCTACGGGGAAAGAGAAGATCTTTATCACCGCGCTCGAAAAGAAGGTATTGTTTTCATACGATACGATCTGGAACATAAACCAACGGTTGCACCCGGCGAAAACGCCCTTGAAATTACGGTGGTGGATCCCATTTTAGAAAAACCCATCAGGATTGAAACAGACCTGCTGGTCCTGGCAACGGCCATTGTTCCTGAGCCGGAAGCGGCTTTGGCCAATTTTTTTAAAATCCCCATCAACGCTCAGGGATTTTTTATTGAAGCCCATGCCAAACTGCGGCCGGTGGATTTTGCCACCGAAGGGGTTTTCCTGTGCGGTCTGGCCCATTATCCCAAATCATTGGACGAAAGCATTGCTCAAGCTCTGGCCGCCGCCTCCCGGGCATCCGGGTTACTGGCTTCCGGAAAGGTATCCATTAGCGGCACGGTAGCCCAGGTCAAATCCGCATGGTGCTCCCGGTGTGGTGTGTGCATGAGTATCTGTCCCTTCAACGCCCCTTCTCTTCCCGAAGACGGGCCGGCTGAGATCAACGCCGTACTTTGCAAGGGTTGCGGGTTGTGCATTGCCTCTTGTCGCAGCGGCGCCATTCACCTGAAAGGGTTTGACGAATCGCAAATTATGGCCATGATCAACCAAATGTAGTGTCGGACCTCAGACGGGTCTTGACTCTGCGCTTTGTGTTCGCCTATATTGCGCAAGGCCAAAGGGTTTAAACCTTTTGTGAAACAGTGAAACCGCGCAATCGGGGGCATCGTCATGGGCATGGACAAAGATCTGTCCGGAGAAGGGGTTCGGAATCTGAACCTGCGACTGGCCAAAAAAAAGGAGCAGGAGGCCTCTATTATGTCAGAGGCCTGGGCGTTTCTTCTTCAACAAGCCAATGAGCGCATTGTTCTGCTGGCCCCTGATTTTACCATCCTTGACGTCAGCGATGCGTACCTGAGGGCCGTAGACAGTTGTAGAGATGAGGTTGTGGGGCGGCACTGCTATGAGATCACTCACGACTTCACCTCCCCTTGTTCCGAGTGGGACCCAGAGGTGGGTTGTCCCATGATGGAAACCCTCAGGACAGGGGAAAGCGCCCATACCATCCACGAGCATTCCCTCGATAGAAAGCATTCCACCTACTGCGATCTCCTGACCTATCCCGTTAAGGACAGCCAGGGTCAGGTGGTTCGCATCATCGAAATCTGGCGGGATGTCACCAATGATTTATCCCCGCGATGGGAGCGGCGACTCAGGGAACTCAAGACCAACATGGGAAAACTGGTCCACGAGGACCGGATGATCTCACTGGGGCAGCTCTCAGCCAGCTGTGTGCATGAAATCAACAATCCGATTCAAGGGCTATTGACATTTTCCCATCTGATGCAATCCATCCTGGCAGACGGCGATCCATCCCCTGAAGATCTGGCTCAGTTCAGAAACCATCTGGATCTCATGAGCAGCGAACTGGAACGGTGCGGCAATATCATCTCGGGACTTTTGTCCTTTGCCAGGGAATCCTCAATGGAAGTTCGCGAGGTGGAGACCAATGGCATTATCCGTTCAGTGATCGCCTTGACCCAGCACAAAATGCAGCTGCAGGGAATCAATCTTGAGTTGGCGTTGGGGGAGGAACCGTTAGTGGTCAGGGGCGATGTGAATGAACTGCAACAATGTTTCCTTAACCTTATTTTTAACGCCATTGATGCCATGACAAATGGAGACCGGTTGCGCATCGGCTCAGGTGTGGATACGGAGACCGGGTTGGTCCGGCTGGTATTTTCGGACACCGGAGGCGGCATACCCGAGGAAAACCTGGATCACATTTACGATCCTTTTTTCACCACCAAGGGCGAAGGCAAGGGTACGGGACTCGGTCTCTCCATTGTCTACGGCGTTGTGAAGGGTCATGGGGGGAAGGTTCACGTTCAAAGCAAGGTGGATGAGGGAACCACCTTTACCCTGACTTTTCCCAGGATTTCAGCACGGGACGTATGTTGCAGCGGAGGAATATGATGGACGAAAAACTGAGGATCATGGTGGTGGATGATGAGAAGATCGTTCGAGAATCCCTGTATCATTGGTTCAAGCGGGAAGGTCATTCGGCAGAAACAGCCGCATCCGGGCTTGAGGCCCTGGAAAAGCTGGAAAGGGCCCCTTTTGACGTTCTTTTTGTGGATATCAAGATGCCCAAAATGGACGGTCTCGAAGTGTTGAGACGGGTAAAAGAAGGGTATCCCGACACCATCGTCATTATCATTACCGCTTATGGTTCCGTGGAGTCGGCGGTTGAGGCCATGAAGTTCGGAGCCCATGATTATCTTCTGAAACCCTTCAAGCCGGACCAGTTGGCGCTCGTGATTGAAAAAACCGTTTCTCAGGTAAAATTGACCTCCAGATACCGTTATGTCAAAGGGCTCCTGGACAAGATTACCCGTTTTGACAACATCATCGGGCAATCTCCTCCCATGCGGGAATTGTTTGAGGTAATTCCGGAAGTGGCCCAGAGCGATTCATCCATCCTTATCACGGGAGAGACCGGAACCGGAAAGGAGCTTGTGGCCAAAGCCATTCATGCCAAAAGCCCCCGGTCCAAGGGGCCTTTCATTGCCATTAACTGTGGGGCCCTTCCCGACACTTTGCTCGAAAGCGAACTTTTCGGTCACCAGAAAGGCGCTTTTACCGGGGCGGATCGCGCCCGTAAAGGTTTTCTGGAGGTGGTTTCGGGGGGGACCCTCTTCCTGGATGAAATTGGAGAGATCAGTCCCAAAATGCAGGTGGATTTGTTAAGGGTGTTGGAAGAGAAAAAGATTATCCGGATTGGAGAGCGAGAACCCATTGAGGTGGATTTCAGGTTGATCGCTTCCACGCGGCGCGACCTTCCGACGGCGATTTCCGACGGCGATTTCCGTGAAGATTTTTTTTACCGTATAAATGTCATTACCCTTCAAATCGCTCCCCTGAGAAAAAGGAAGGAGGATATTCCCCTGTTGGCCAAGCATTTTCTAAACAAATACAGCAGGGAAACCACCAAGCACGTGGATCGCATCACACCGGAAGCCGAAGGGTTCTTGAAACGCTACGATTGGCCGGGAAATGTCAGGGAGCTTGAAAACGCCATTGAACGGGCCGTGGTTCTTTCGAAAAAAAGGACCCTCGGTGTTGAGAACTTTTCATGTCTGAATGCACCCACTGCCCCACAGAATGGTGCTCGCACGTTAAAAGAGCGGGAAAAAGAGTATGTTCAAGAAATTCTGATGGAAAATGACTGGAATGTCACCCGTTCTGCTCAAATACTCGGCATCAACCGGGTAACCCTTCACAAGATGATCAAGCGATATCGCCTCCAAAGGGGCCAGTGAGCCGTGTTCTGAAATGCCCGATTCCATAGGTCCAGAAAAGGGTTGTATTGTGGTCTTGCCCATTGGGAAAGTTCCTGAATCCGCTCTGGATGCGGTATCTGATAGCATTTCCCTCTATTTCAACCACCACACGAGAATCCTTTCACCCCTTAGAACCCCTCAATGTGCCTTTGATGAACAACGAAGACAATATAACGCGGCCACGATCATCAGGACATTGGAATCCATAAACTTTGAGGACGATGCCAAGGTGGTCGCCATCGTCAATGTGGATCTGTTCATCCCGATCTTCACCCATGTGATGGGTGAGGCGCAAGAGGGGGGAAAGTTCGCGTTGGTCTCCATGTACCGGTTGATGAAGGGGGGGGTGGGAAACCGACCGTCGACATCAAAAATACTGAAACGGTTGGCGAAAGTAGCGCTTCATGAATTGGGCCATCTCTTTGATGTGGTGCATTGCGCTGATGAGAAATGCATCATGCATTTTGCCGGAAATATTCAAGATATCGACCACATTATGCTCAATTTCTGCACCTATTGCGAAAGGTATCTGGAAGAATCCATGAAGCGTCATCTCAAACCGACCTCGCTGTGTTCTCATCATCCGGAACTGACGTGAAATGCCTTGACAACAATCCGTAACCTGATTAGAGTACGCGCTATTCCCGGCAAGAAGCCGATGCGCTCAGAAGTAATATACAATTTATATTAGCATACGGATTATCAAATTTCAGCCATGAAGGCGGTTCCTTCTCGTAGGAGGGTGTGTCTTTGTGGCTTTTTTTTGTAAACGTTCACAGGTTCCCGGTTGAGGTTCCCGGGTTAATGAAAGGGGGAAAACAATGCCTAACCGTTTTTTGCGATTTCTTTTTTACGGGATGCTGATCCTGTGTGGTTTTTTGATTTTTCCGTCCGGGATTTCGGCACAGAATTCATCTGCGGATATCCGGATTGCAGACAGCAAGGGGGACTGGGGTTATCCCAATCCCTATAAACACTATCCCAGAGGCCCCGGTTACCTGAGAATGGCGTGGGTTTTCGATACCCTGGTCTGGAAAGATCAAAATGGGTATACGCCGGCCCTGGCCAGAGCATGGCGGTATGACCCTGATTCTTTAAGCTTTATATTTGAACTTCAGGAAGGGGTTTTGTGGCATGATGGAAAGCCTTTTACGGCAGAGGATGTGGTATTTACCATTGAATATTTTAAGAAACATCCCTACCCGTGGGTGTCTTTGGATAAAGTGGCCGGGGCAGAGGCCCGGGGGCCCTACGAAGTGTCCATAAAGCTTAAGGAACCTTATGCGCCCTTTATGGCCTACATCGGGGGGACCATGCCCATCATTCCCCAACACATCTGGAAGAAGGTGGATGACCCCAAAAGGGTTCAGGCGCCGGATGCGTTCATCGGTAGCGGTCCCTTCAAATTTGTGGATTTTGACAATGCCAAGGGGACGTACCTGTATGAGGCCAACGACGACTACTACATGGGAAAACCGGCCGTCAATCGACTGATCTACATCAAAGCCAAAAATCCTTTGATGACCCTGTTGAGCGGGAAAGCGGATTTGGTCAACATCAAACCCGATATGGCCGGCCACCTTAAAAAGAAAGGGATGGTGGTGCTGGAAAGTCCCCGGGGCTGGAACAAGAAACTGATGATCAACCATCGTAAGCCTCCCTTGAATGACAAACGCTTCCGAAAAGCCCTGGCCTATGCCATCGATCAGCAGGAGATCATTGACAAGGCCCATCGGGGGTTCGGTTCCTCTGCCTCCTTCGGATTGCTTTCTGCGGATCACCCGTTTTACAATCCGGACACGCCGGGATACCCTCACAATCCGGAACGGGCCGAAAAGATCCTCGGGTTACTGGGGTATCAGAAGAATCAGGCGGGTTTTTTCGAAAAGAACGGTGTCCCTTTGAAAATGGAGGTGCTGGTCTCAAACATCACCGTTGCGGGGGAGTCCATGGCCGATCGGGATGGAGAGGTGCTGAAAAAGCAGCTTCAAAACATCGGCATTGCGGTGGATTTGGTGAACCTGGAACAGGCTACGGCTGATGCCAAAGTCAGGAACTGGGCATTTGACCTGGCCATCACGGGGCATGGCGGTCTGTTGGGAGACGCCACGATCCTGAACCGCATGATCAGCCCCAAATTTGCCGGATCGGTCAATTCCGCCCGTTACGGGGCTAACCGGGAGCTTCGCGACTTGCTGGATTCACAGAGGAAAGAAATGGATGTGCGGAAGCGCAAGGCCATGGTATACAAAATACAGGCGATTTATGCCGATGAACTGCCGGCCATCTCGCTCTACTATCCGGCCTCCATGGCGGCCTATAACCCCAACAAGGGTATAGCGTGGTATTACACCAAAGGGGGAATTGCTTTGGGAATTCCCATTGCACAAAACAAGATGTCACTCATAAGGCGCTAATGGCATCCGCATCGCGCAAGTTCATCAACAATGATCTCGGGCTTGTGGTCACCTTCTGTCTGGCGGCTCTGCTTATGACCTTTCTCAGTTACGGTCTGCCGCGGTTCCTTCCGGGGGATTTCGTGACAGCCACCTATGGTGCGTCACAGGTCACCTTGACCGCCGAGCAGGAGTCGGCATTGAGGGCGTACTATGGCCAGGGCAGGGGGTTCGGGCATTACCTGTCACGGGTGGCTCGGTTTGACTGGGGTTATTCCTATGTTTTTGAAACGCCTGTGTCAGCTCTTTTCTTCAGTGCGCTTCCGTGGACGATACTGCTGATGGGATCTGCCCATGTGATTTCCATGGCCATCGGCTTTGTGGCGGGGGTAGAAGCGGCCTGGCGGCGCAACAGCCCCTTTGAAAAGGCGATGGTGGGCGGCATGACCGTGCTGGAGGGCATCCCGGAGATTTGTACCGGGGTGATCCTCCTTTTTGTTTTTGCCCTTCAGCTCCAGTGGTTCCCCGCGGCGGGAGCTGAGACCGCCTATGCGGAAAAGGATTTCCTGGCCCATGTGGCGGATGTGGGTCATCATCTGGCACTGCCCCTCTGCACATTGATCCTGGCCTATTTCCCGGGCAATTTTCTGCTGACGCGAAACAGCATGATCATGGTCATCATGGCCGATTACATTAAAACAGCGCGGGCCAAAGGATTGCCGGCATTGCGCATTCGTTATGTGCATGCGGCGCGAAATGCCCTGCTTCCCGTGGTCACGCGGTTTGGAATGCGGTTGGCCTTCATGATTACCGGCGCCCTGGTGGTGGAAAAAATCAATGCTTACCCCGGGGTGGGCACACTCCTCTACAATGCCATTGCGGCGCGGGACCTGCCGGTGATTCAGGCCGTGGTGCTCATGAGTTCCCTGATCATTCTGACCATTTTCTTCGCATTGGAATTTGTCTACCGGTTCATTGACCCCAGGATTCACCATGCACGTTAACGTCCATGGCACACTCCGCCGGGATCCCTGGTTCTTATCCGGTATGACCTTGAGTCTTTTTTTCCTGATCGTCACCCTTCTGGGGCCGCTTCTGGTCCCGTTCAGCCCCTGGAACATGGATTTTATCCCCCTTTCGCCCCCGACCTTGACCCACCTTCTGGGCGTCAACGACGGGGGCCAGGATATTTTTTCAGAACTGGTCTACGCCATTCGCAATACAATGATTTTCGGGATGATCAGCGCATCGGCAGCCCTGTTTATGGGGGTGCTTCTGGGCGCCCTGGCGGGATGGTTCGGGGGCGTGGTGGATCTGATTCTCATGCGTCTGGCCGACGTGCTCCTGGCCACACCCGCCATTATGATTCTGATCCTCGTGGCCGCACTGTTTCGTCCATCCCCCTATATTCTGGCCCTGATTCTGTCGGGACTCATGTGGCCCACCATCGGTAAAACCATCCGTGCCCAGACCTTGAGCCTCAAACAAAGCCTTCACGTTCGTGCCGCCCGGCAGATGGGGGGTGGCAGCGGGTACATTATCATCAGGCATCTCATTCCGGAGATGTTTCCTTTGTATCTCATCGGGTTTGCCGCAAAGGCCCGCATGGCCATGTTCATGGAAGCGTCGCTTGCTTTTTTAGGCCTTATGGATCCCAGCCGGAAATCTCTGGGAATGATGATCAGCTATGCCCTTAAATACTATTATATGGATATCTGGTGGCACTGGCTTTTTCCCCCCATCGTCTGTTTGTCCCTGCTCATCATGATGGTCACATTCCTGGCCATCAGTCTGGAAAAGGTGGTGGACCCGCGTTTGAGGGTAAACCTGCACGGGAGGACCTCATGAGTTTGATGATCAAGGATTTCAGTGTCATATACCGGGACGGGGGTCACAGCATCCAGGCTGTTGAGGAGGTAACTCTCGAACTCAAAAGGGGAGAGTGCCTTGCTCTGGTGGGGGAGTCCGGCTCGGGCAAGACAACCCTGGGAAAGGCCTGCCTGGGACTGCTGCCTGAAAATGCCGAAACGGTTGGGCGGATATTTGTAAATGACCGGGAAATCGATTTTGCCAATGAAACGGTCCTCAACAAAATGCGATGGCAGAAGATTTCAATGGTCTTTCAAAACGGCGCTGAGACCCTGAATCCCGCCTACCGGATTATCGACCAGGTGGCCGAACCGGTCGTAGAGAAGGGTGGCGAAAATCGAAAATCGGCGATGAAACGCGCCTCCCGTGCACTTTTTGATATGGGTCTGCCCGAAGTATGCCATGGGCGATACCCCCACCAATTGAGCGGCGGACAGGTTCAGAGAAGCCTTCTGGCCATGGCCATGATCCTGGATCCTGACATCTTGATCATGGACGAACCCACCTCTGCCCTGGATGCCTTGAATAAAAACGTTGTGGGGGAAATCATTGGGGATTACAAGAAACGGGGCAAAGGGATCCTTTTGATCACCCACGACCTGGACTTTGCCGTGCGTCACGGGGATGAAATGGCCGTACTCTATCTGGGGCAGGTGATGGAAACCCTGCCGGCGGTTGAGATGCTGTCAAATCCCGTTCATCCCTACACCATGGCCCTGGGAAGGTCTTATCCCACCATGGGCACGGCCAGGGACCTGGGCGGCATTCGGGGTGACGCATTTTACCGTCTGGTGCATCAGCACGGCCGCCATGACAAAGCCCAATATCATCACTCCCACATCCAGATCCCCGAATCCGCCCACACAGACGGGCACGCGCCGCCGACGGGGTGCCTGTTTCAGGGCCGTTGCACCCAGGCCGTTGAAGTTTGTAAAACCGGTGTTGTGAATCTTGAAGCGGTGGCACATCACCAGGTCCGGTGTCTTCGTCGCGGCATTGTCAATATGCTCTCTTTTGAAGGGATAACCAAACGGTATGACAGTACCGTGGCCCTTAACCCCACCGATCTGGTGCTGAAGGCGGGAGAATTGCTCTCCCTGGTGGGTGAAACCGGATCGGGAAAGACCACCGTGGCCATGATTGCGGCGGGGGTCATAGCTCAGGATAATGGGTCCCGTACATTTGAAGACCGTGACATGGATGAATGGCTGAAAAAGGATGCCGGATCCATTGCCCGGCGGATTGGTGTTGTTTACCAGAATCCCGCACAATCCATCAGTCACCGGTTTACCGTTTATGACGCCGTGGCCGAACCCCTTAACATCCATGGTGTTGGAAAAGACAAAGGGGAAAAACGGCAAATGGTCAAGTCCGTTCTGGCGGATGTGCACCTGTCCACGGATGAAGCATTCTTGGGGCGGTATCCCCATGAGTTGAACATGGGGGCCCTTCAGCGGGTCTGTATTGCCCGGGCGCTCATTCTTTCCCCGTCTCTGTTGGTCGCTGATGAGCCCACCAGTGCACTGGACCCAAGCGTTCAGGCCAAGGTGATGAAACTGCTCCTTGATCTCCAGACCGATCGGGGTTTGACCATGCTGTTTGTCAGCCACGACATTGCCCTTTCCCGTAAGATCAGCGACCGTATGGGCATCATGCTGGCAGGCGGGCTGGTGGAACTGGGGCGGGCATCGCTCATCCTTTCCCAGCCTGTGCACCCGTACACAAAAATGCTGTTGGACAGTGCCGATGGGAAGTGGCAGAAGGCGGACAAAAACAAATCAGGGGAGGTGAATTTGGGGGGTTGCCCCTTTTTTTCCAGGTGCCCGAACCGGCAGGATCTTTGTGAAAAGACACCTCCTTCAATTTGTGAAATTGAACATAGGCAGGTTTCCTGTCATTTCCCTTTATAATGCCCAGCTCTCTCCCCAACCGAATAAGCGGAAAATCGACCGACCCCTATATGTTGTGGTTGCAGGAATTCCCACCGCCTAATATTTGTGGTTACACTCATATTCGGCGATACTGGACCAGAACAGAACTTCGATTTGAAAGGAGAGCCGAGCTAACCCTAAAGGGCTCGCTCTCCTCCCCAACATCTATCCCTCGGAAAGGTACCAGGTACTAACATTTTTATTATTGTGTATTTTGGGTAAATGATAATGAAAAAACAGATAGGTGGCTATAATGAATGACGAAAAATATCAAGCGGCAAAAAGCAGAGTGAAAGAATTAAAAGACTTCTATAGAAATTTGCTTACCTACGCTGGAGTCAATATCCTCCTTATAATTATTAATCTCGTTACAAGCCCAGGACGTTTATGGTTTTATTGGGTAACTATTTTCTGGGGGGTTGGGATTGTTCTTCATGCCTCAAAAGTTTTTATACTTAAAGAAAAATTCTTAGGCAAAGAATGGGAGGAAAAAAAGATAAAAGAAATGATGGAAAAAGAGAACAATTTTAAATTATAAAATCAACACCTTATATCATGACCCTTTCAGTCGACAGCTAATCGCCGCGCCTGAAGGGTGGCGTTAAGCAGATGGTATGAAAATATTTATCGCAACCTATGGATCACGTGGCGATGTCCAACCCTATGTTGCTCTAGGGAAAGGGCTAAAAAATGCCGGGCATCATGTGATACTTGGCACAAGTGAACGCTTCCGCGACTTCGTTGAGGACCATGGCCTTGAATACGGGTATATGAATGATGGATTGCTGGCGATCATCGATACCGATCAGGGAAGGGATCTGCTTGAAAACACGACGAACATTTTCCATGTGATAAAGCAGAATATAAAATTGGCGAAACAGGTCAAACCGCTGCAAGTAGCCCTGCTGCGTGAAACTTGGGAGATCGCCAAAAGTGTTAAACCCGACTTCATCCTTTATCACCCGAAAACCGGCGCGGCTCCGCATATTGCGGAAAAGCTGGGCATTGGTTGCGCGCTTGCAACCCCGATACCGATGTTTGTTCCAACATCCGAACGCCCCTTTGTTGTGTTACCGGATCTGAAGCTGGGGGGCTGGTACAACCGTTTGAGCTATAAGATTATCGCTTTGCTGACGGGGATATTCTTGGGAAAGCATATCAAGGACTTTCGCAATGATATCGGCCTGGCACCATTAAAAAAATTCGATTTTCTGAAGACCGGGGATGGAAAGGTTATTCCGGTTCTTCATGCCCTTAGCGAAGCCGTTCTACCCCGCCCGGCCGACTGGCCTGACAGTGCCCTTATCACGGGCTACTGGTTTTTGGATAGGGAAAGCGGCTGGACACCTCCCCAAGACTTGCAGACCTTTCTTGATGCAGGTGCGCCTCCCGTTTACATCGGCTTCGGCTCCATGGCCGGGCGCAATCCAAAACGGCTGGCCGAAATCGTGATTGAAGCGCTGCAGCTGGCTGACTTGCGGGGTATTATTGCAACCGGCTGGGGTGGTTTGACACCCGACGCTTTGCCGGACACCATTTTGAAAATTGAGAGTGTACCCCATGACTGGTTGTTTCCGCGTGTATCCGCCGTTGTGCATCATGGTGGTGCGGGCACAACAGCCGCCGGCCTGAGGGCGGGTAAGCCATCTGTCATCGTGCCGTTCTTCGGAGATCAGCCTTTTTGGGGTCGGCATGTTCACTTACTTGGGGCGGGTACTAAACCAATCCCTCAGAAGAAACTTAATGCTGATAAACTGGCAACGGCCCTAAAGAACGCAATATCGAATCCCGATATACGGAGAAAAGCTGAAGATGTCGGCAAAAAAATTCGCCAAGAAGATGGCATTGGGAATTCTATCGCTGTTATCGAGAAGATTATGATGAACGCTTAACCCGGCGCTTAAATTGAACCGAAAAAAGCCGTGCATCCATTTGTAATGCCGGTATAATTTGCCTTTTATTCTATTTCATTGAGTTTTTGCCTTTAATTTCCCAGCCACTTCGCTTACCGTTAGGCCTTCATTCGAGAAGTTTATATGCGACCGCAAGGGATTCAGGAATGCACTCAATAAAAAATGACATGGATGAGCTACTGATGACCCCTTTAAAACCGAAAACGAGAAGGGAGTTCATGATTGCGGCAACAAGATGGGGCTTGAACTTGGCCATTTTAAGTATGATACCCTTTTCAGGCTGTTCCCACGCAGAAACGCCACAGGAGAATTCTGCGGCGACAAACAATAATATGACCTTAAAACAGATTGCTCAGCAAAAACGCCACCACGGAAAGGACCGTTTCATCAATCCTTTCACTCCTTCGGGTAAAAAAGGGTTTTCGGATTTTTTGAAATGGAAACTCTTTTCGGAAAACCATTTCAGAGAGCAGTATGCGGATGAACCCCTAAACCCTGTAAAGATAGATTGGGCGCCCATTGTTAATTTCGACGGCCTTTCCGTCACCTTCATCAACCATGCCTCCGTGCTCATAAGGGATGCGGGTGTGTCGATTTTGGTGGACCCGGTATTTTTCGGTCTGTTCCCTACTATTAAAAATTTCACGCCCATTGCTTTTGATATCGACACCATGCCGCAGCCCGACCATGTGTTGATTACCCACGGCCATTATGACCATCTGGATAAGGATACCCTTTCTGTTTTTGATCCAAACACCCATGTGATTGCACCCCTGGGCTATGATTCGGTGTTTTCATCCATCGGCATGAAAAACCGCACGCCCTTGGACTGGTTTGATGTTTTTAACGATGGAAAGCGTCAGATCATTCTGCTCCCCTGCAACCACTGGACCATGCGCAACCCCATCATTGGGCCGAATCGCAACCTGTGGGGAAGCTATCTCATCAAGACCGCATCAGGCCCCACCATCTTCATCAGCGGCGATACCGCCTATTTTCAAGGGTTCAAGGAGATCGGCGAGCGATACCAAATTGATCTGGCCATTTTAAGTGTGGGGGCCTATGAACCGCGCTGGTTCATGAAACAAAGCCACATGAACCCGGCCGAAACGGTTCAGGCCGTGAAAGATCTAAAGGCGGAAAAGATGTTTATCGTTCACTGGGGGACTTTCCGGCTGGGAGATGAGCCGGTTCATGTGCCGCCCATGGACCTTAAGCGTGAACTGAAAAAGGAGAATATGGTGGATCGACTGCTCGATATTTCCCATGGTGAAACGCTCTATTTTTAGAGCATGGAAAAGAGAATTATGATAAATTCGGCAATACATGATTTATCCGCTTTTGATCGGACTCACATCTGGCATCCCTACACTTCCATGAAGGACCCCCTTCCCGTGTATCCGGTTGCCGCGGCAGATGGCGTACATCTCATCTTGGAAGATGGTCGCCGCCTCATTGATGGTATGAGTTCCTGGTGGGCCGCCATCCATGGGTATAATCACCCGGTACTCAACAAAGCGGCCCATGATCAGCTGGGGAAAATGTCGCATGTCATGTTCGGGGGGGTGACCCATGCCCCCGCCGTTCGGTTGGCAAGCCTTTTGGTGGACCTGACCCCTGAACCGCTCCAAAATGTGTTCTTCAGCGATTCCGGTTCCGTTTCCGTTGAAGTGGCCATTAAAATGGCGGTTCAATACTGGCAGGCGAGGGGAAGGCCTCAAAAACACCGGCTTTTGACCGTACGATCGGGATACCATGGCGATACATTCGGTGCCATGGCCGTGTGTGATCCGGTGACCGGCATGCACGGGATTTTCGAAGGCATTCTTGCAAAGCACTATTTTGCGGATGCGCCCACGATCGGGTATGACGACCCATGGGATGAAACGGATATAGAGAGCCTCAAAACCATTCTTGAACAGCACCACGGAGAAATCGCGGCCATTATCATGGAACCTGTTGTTCAAGGGGCCGGGGGTATGCGGTTTTATTCACCCCACTACCTGCGGCGGGTTTGGGAGCTTTCCCGTGAGTTTGACGTGCGTCTCATCCTGGATGAAATTGCAACCGGCTTCGGGCGCACAGGCCATATGTTCGCCTGTGAAAAGGCGGGTATTTCCCCGGATATCATGTGTGTGGGAAAAGCGCTGACCGGTGGATACATGAGCCTGGCGGCCACGTTGACTACCCGGGACATTAGTGATGGCATATCGAAAGGTGAGCCCGGCATGTTCATGCACGGCCCCACTTTCATGGCCAATCCCCTTGCCTGCGCCGTGGCGGCGGCGAGTGTCAAGCTCCTTCTGGACTCTCCTTGGCAAAAGCGGGTGAACCGGATCGAGGCTCAGCTTGAAGCGGAGTTGATGACCCTTAAGACGCTGCCGTGGGTTGCCGATGTGCGGATCTTAGGGGCCATCGGTGTGGTTGAACTGAATCATGCCGTGGATATGGCCGACATGCAAAGGCGATTTGTGGAAAAAGGGGTTTGGATTAGGCCTTTTGGAAAGCTGGTCTATACCATGCCGCCCTACATCATCGACACATCCCATCTGGCGCGGATCACCAGAACAATGGTGGAAGTGATTCGATTGGAAGATCCGGAAAAGAGACCGGCTTTATGAATAAATATGGATTCATAGAGGAAGAACTGTATCGGCGCCAGCAGCAATCGCACCTCAGGCAGCTACAGGCTGTAATACCCCTTGAGGGGGTGGATGTTCGCATCAAGGGTCGAAAGGTCGTGAACTTCTGCTCCAATGATTACATGGGTCTTTCAAAACACCCCTTGCTCATCAAAAGAGCCGTTGAATTCGCCGAACGTTATGGAGCGGGCGCTACGGCATCACGCCTGATTTGCGGCACCTACGACTGTTTTCAGGCTGTGGAGGAAAAACTGGCGACCCTGAAAGGGACGGAATCCGCGCTGATTCTCAATTCCGGATTTCAGGCAAACGTGTCCATCCTGCCGGCATTGGCCGACCGGCAGACGCTGATTTTGTCGGACCAATTGAATCACAGCAGCATCATTCAAGGCGTATTGCTCTCCCGCTGCCATGTGCTTCGGTTCAGACACAATGATCTGGCGCACCTGGAAGAACTCCTCAAAAATAATATGGACAAAGGGTTTTCACGACGTATGATTGTCACCGAATCCGTATTCAGCATGGATGGCGATCAGAGCGATATCGGGCGCCTGGTTGGACTTGCCCGCGCCTTTGATGCGTTGCTGGTGGTGGATGAGGCCCATGCCACCGGCGTTCTGGGACCCGGGGGCATGGGGCTTTGCTGCGGTAAGGGCGTGGATTTGATCATCGGCACCTTCGGAAAGGCATGCGGTTCCTTTGGGGCTTATGCGGCGTGCTCCCATAAGCTTCGTGATTACCTTGTGAACTGCTGTTCGGGGTTTATCTACTCAACGGCCATGCCGCCGTCGGTGATCGGTTCCATTGATGCCGCCCTCGACATTATTCCCGGTATGGGTGAAGAGCGAAAAGAACTCCATTCCAAAGCGGACTTTTTGAGGTTGCGCCTGCAAAATTTGGGATGGCGAACCGGGGCTTCCAATACGCAGATTATTCCGGTTATGGTGGGTGGTGAGATGGAGGCCCTGGCCCTTTCAAACCATCTGGAAAGCAAGGGGGTGCTGGCCACCGCAATTCGTCCGCCTACTGTGCCCGAAGGTCAGTCAAGAATCCGTTTGGCCCTTTCCGCTGCGCATACGATGGAACATCTGGAATACCTCATTCAACTATTTAAGGAAGGACGTTCCCATGGGAACCATTGATCTGCCACCCCGGATATTTGTCACAGGCACCGGCACCGGCGTGGGAAAAACCATGGTGAGCGCTATCCTGGTGGCGGGCCTTTCGGCCCGATACTGGAAACCAATTCAGAGCGGTCTCGGGGAGAAAACGGATACGGAATGGATCCGGGAAAAGACCGGCCTGCCGTCGGATCATTTTTATCCTGAAACCTATCGATTTCGTTTTCCCCTGTCTCCCCATGTCGCGGCGGCAAAGGATGGGATTTACGTTGATCTTGAACGGATGAACCTTCCACAAACCTGTGGTGGCCATCTTATCGTGGAAGGGGCGGGGGGTATTATGGTTCCCCTGAATGAACATCATCTGATGCTGGATCTCATGAAAAAACTGGCAATTCCGATCCTCCTGGTGGCAAAAAGCGGTCTCGGCACCATCAACCACACCCTGTTGTCGTTGGATCTGCTGAAAAACCATTTGTTACCGGTTTGGGGCGTTGTGATGAACGGTCCTTTAAATCCAGACAACCGAAAGGCCATTGAACATTTTGGAAACACATCGGTTTTCGCGGAAATTGAACCCATGGAGCGTATCGACGGGGCGATGTTAAAGGACGCCTTTCGCCGATGTTTCGGAACATCATGATCATGGATAGAAAAAAAGAACTGAATATTTTAACCGGGAATATCCTGGCGGGAAAACCGCTTGACGCCGGGGCGTACAGGATTATTGTGGATACGCCGGCGCACCATAGTCCTATGCTCATGGCGGGCGCGGAGCGGATTCGTAAGGCCCATTTCGCTTCCGAGATTCACTTGTGCACGATCTGTAACGGGAAATCGGGAAAGTGCAGCGAGGATTGCGCTTTTTGTTCTCAGTCAGCATCTTCAAAGACAAATGCGGATGTTTATCCCCTATTGAAGGAAGAAAAGCTCATGGCGGGGGGCGAATATGCGTCTGAAACGCCCATTAACCGATACGCCATCGTAACCAGCGGGCGACGTCTGCCGTCCCATGAAGTGGCATCTGTTGCACAAGCCCTCGGCGCCCTGGACCCGGACAGGATAAAAACCTGCGCCTCATTAGGTATTTTGGGACCGGAGGATTTTCAAGTGTTAAGAAAAGCCGGGGTGACCCGCTACCATCACAACCTGGAAACCGCTGAGAGCCATTTTAGCAATATGTGCGGCTCACACACCTATGCGGAACGGGTAAAGTGCGTTTTGAACGCGAAAGAGGCGGGGTTGTCCGTTTGTTCGGGTGGTATTTTCGGCATTGGGGAGACGGACGAACAGGTGCTGGAACTGGCGCTGGCCCTGAAAAACTTGGATGTGGATGCGGTTCCCATCAATTTTCTGGTTCCCATCGAAGGAACCCCCATGGCCCATTACCCAAACGTTTCTTTTTTGCGGTGCTTCAAGATTATCTCGCTTTTTCGGTATGTTCTGCCGGATAAAAACATTCTGGTTTGCGGCGGAAGAGAAGCCGGTCTCGGGGATCGACATTCCTTGATTTTCAAGGCGGGTGCCAACGGTATGATGACCGGCAATTACCTCACCACCGAGGGACGTACCCTTCAAAAGGACCTGGAAATGCTGAACAGGCTGGGCTTTACGGTCAAGAAATAAAATATCGGTTAATCTCGAAATATTGGAAATGTAAACGGAAATGGGTAAAAAAGGTATCGGTAGATGTCAAGCAAGTTGTCGCCTAAACGTGTAAAAATTATCGTGACACCCGCAAAAGTTTCTCATGGCCTCCGACGAGCTTTTTTGGAGGCCCATTCTCGGCCATGAGAAATTTTTGCTCCTC